>Ga0315285_10000025_pt1 | contig 145771 bp, 118 predicted proteins | sample YL17G09_36_MG_FD_203698 | JGI IMG/M metagenome (GOLD analysis project Ga0315285, IMG submission 203698) | Sediment microbial communities from Yellowstone Lake, YNP, Wyoming, USA - YL17G09_36 | ecosystem: Environmental > Aquatic > Freshwater > Lake > Sediment | place: USA: Wyoming | collected... | reverse complement strand
ATCAAACGCCAGACCTCCAGCATCATTGACGGGAGATAACACTGTACTCACAATTCCTGTCGGTGTAACCTTGGCAATATGGCCCGGAATTATCGTAATTTGCTCTCCGTCGATATTGAAATCAACAACTCGCGGATGACAGAAGTAGAGGCTGAAATAATCGGCGTACCTGGCCCAGTAGCCGACATTCGAGCATTCGTACTCGATTAGCATGTAGCCATCACCACTCCATTCAGAAGTTCCCCAGGAGTTACGTAAGATCCAGACGCCGTTCTCGCCTTGATTGTCGTCCCAACCCACTAGCATGATAGCGTGATTAGTCTCATCATCATTCCGAACATCGTTATCAAAAATCTGTCCATTACAATATGTTTGCCATGAATTATCAGCAAAGACCGTAGCGTAGACAGGGCCATGTTCAAGAATAGCGCGTTTTATTTCTGTCACCGTCGGCTTCATCCCATTAACTAATCCGAACGAACGCAAGGTGTGTTTTGCAGGAATACTGCAATCGGGATCTTGGGTTGGATATGGGAAGTCTGTCTCGAGTACTGCTCCTATCTTGTTGCAGGACGTCCTTAGCGACACGTAATGAGCAAAGGCCTCGCCGTTACCCCCGAGACAACTCATCTCTAAAGTATTTGTTCTTATGAGGTAAGCTTCGGAGAAGTCGATTTCCTCGCCATCCGATAGTTTCACCAGAGACTCTACAACCCCGTTGATAGCAAAAGCCCAGCAGCCGCCACAGCCTCCCTGGTTCTTGACTGGCGTGAGCCCTCCGCAGACTTCACGCCAATCCCAACGTGACGGAAGAGGTTCGGTAGAAACGATGCTGCTACTATCTTTTGGCGTCTCACCAATAGCCGGGGAACCCAACGGTTCAGTGGTTCCACAAAGATCTTTAATAGCGTAGTCACAGGCACGGGTCCAGACTGGCTCAAAACTCCAGCCCTCGGCGTCAGCGATAGCCTTTATGTTTTCAATGTCTGCCTCTGTTAACGGGCGTTGCTCACTTCCTAGAGAGAGCACAAAATCCACCGGACTGGCGTAAGCAACGCTTGCCTCGGCACGTGGAGTTTGCTGTGCAACATGGCCATAACGCACGGATTCACTGAATTCCTCTCTTACAGAGCCAACGGTAAGACCAGCGGCCGCAATTGCCGCTGCCGCTGCCGCCTCAGTGATGCCCGCTAAGTTTGGAACCATCGTCACATCTTGTACAACAATAGAGATGGTCTCTGAATCGGATAACGGCGGAATGCCGTTGTCGACAACGGTGAACTGCACGTTATCGTAACTTCCTGCGGCTTCACTGCCGGGTGTCCAATTGAACGTACGGGTAGAGGATTCGAAGTTTGCACCGGTTGGCAGATTGGAGGCCGAAAACGTCAGCGTCTGACCAGCGTCAAGCTCGGTGGCCGAGACGGTAAATTCGAGCGTCTGGCCTTCGTTTACCTGCCTATTGCCAATTGTATTGAGTATCGGTGCATGGTTTTCTTCCGCTTCACCTTCTCCCTCCGCTTCACCTTCTCCCTCTCCTTCGCCCTCGTCCCCAGTACAGAAGGTCGCCGTAACAGCTTTGTCGCTGTCCATTGTTATGATGATTGGACTTTCGGCCGTGTTCACATCGCCGGACCATGCAACAAAAGCTGCGCCGGAAGAGGGTGTTGCTGTCAACTGAACTGTGTCTCCGTCCTCGTAGATGTGCTCACCGGCTTCTGGCACAGTTGATCCGTTTCCTTCAACGGAAATTAAGAGCGTACGTTGCAGCTTGGAGGGGCAGCCTGTAGTCTGCACTGCAATAAAGAACAAAAGAAGAGACAAGAGGCAAACCGCGCTTCTGCACCGCATGTTTCTGTCCTCCTCCCACAAACTCTTGGCCCCTGCTTCCCCTTCGGAACATTAACACAGATGCTAGTGCAACTCAATCAGTCTTTAAGGAAGTGCTTCAATGAAAGGAAAAGTGTGCAGTCAGCTATTGTCACTGCAAAGTTTGCTATACGCTTGGGTGGCATGAGCAGCCGGGGTAGTTGGGGGAGTAGAGGGTGCTTTCGGGTCGGAAGGCGAGATCGCCGTTTTTAATGAAGGGTTCGCCGCGTTCCTGGAGGTGGTCGACGAGGCGGGCGCGCCATTTGCGCAGTTCGTCGGAGCAGCGGGCATCGCTGGCGAGGTCGTTCAACTCGCGGGGGTCGTTTTCGAGGTTGAACAACTGCATCTCGCCGTCTCTGGCGTGGAAGATGAACTTCAACTTGCCGTCGGTGAGGGCGTTCCAGTGGTTTTCAGGCGCGTAGCAGATGTCGTGCTCGAGGTCGATCCACGGCCGCCAGTCGGCCTGCGGGTTCTGCGCGAGGGCCAGCATGCTTTGTCCGTCGAGGGTTTCGCGGCCCGGTGCGCCGGCGGCTTCCATGAAGGTTGGCAGGACGTCGCGCAACTCGACGGGCAGGGCGCATACCTGGCCGCGTAGGCCCTGCAACTCGATCGGGCCGCGCAGCAGCATCGGGATCCGGGCCGACGGCTCGTAGGCGTACGATTTGCGCCAGAGGTTGTGGTCGCCGGTCATATCACCGTGGTCGGCGGTGAAGACGATGAGCGTGTCGTCGAGCCACCTGCGTTTGTCGAGCGCTTCGAGGATCCTGCCGATCTGGTCGTCGACAAACGAGACGGACCCGTAGTAGCCCTGGCGCGAGCGGCGAACTTGTTCGGGGCCGAGCGCGCCATGCCAGATGTCGGCCTTCTCGCTGTTTCGCGGGACATATCTGTCGGCCCATTTGCCGACGGCGGCTTCGGGCAGATCCGCGTCTTCGTACATTTTCCAGAACCGTTTCGGCGGGTCGTACGGGCTGTGGGGGCGGGCAAACGACACCTTGAGGAAGAATGGCTCGGGTCGGTCGTACTCCTTAATGAACGTCGTGGCACAATCCGCCATCCACGTCGTCGGGTGAAGCCGCTCGGGCAGCGCGTACGGCGCCGACGTGTAGTCGTTCCAGCCGATGCCGGTCGCGTCGGGATTGAGCAGCGGCGCCTCGTGGAAAAACCAGCAGCGGTAATCGCTGCGGAACCCGGGCAATTCGGCCCGGCCGGATTCGTCCAGCAGGACGTTGTGAAACCCATGGAGATTCCGTTGCGGATGCCAGTGCATCTTGCCGATGCCGAACGTGTAGTAGCCCGCGTCGCGCAACGCCTGCGGTTTTTCGATCGGATATTTCTCGGCAACCCGGCCGTAGCCGAGCATGCCGTTGCGCCACGGACCAAGGCCGGAGAGCAGGGCGGCGCGCGCGGGTGTGCAGGTGGGCGTGCACGAATAGGCCCGGCTGAACCGGACGCCGTCCCCGGCGATTTGATCGAGGTTGGGCGTGCGGATGGCCCTGTTGCCGTCGGCCCCGATGCAGTCGCCTCTGAACTGGTCGGCCATCAGCAGCAGAATATGCGGCCGCGCTGGTTTTGCCGCCTTCGCGGTTTGTCGGATGCCGGCGGCGGCGCACGCCGCGCCCGCTGTTAAGCCTAGAAAACTGCGCCGCGTCATTTGCATTTCGAAAACCCTCCGCCGACTATTAGCATTGTGGCTGTTGGATGCGTGTCTGTCAATAAAGTACACGGCGATGGCAAAAGCGGAGACAGCGGATTTGGTGAAAACGGGGCCGAGTAGCATGGGGGCCGCGAAAAGCGGGGACAGGCACGCTTTCTTCAAACTGCCGAAGAAAGCGAGCCAGTCCCCGTTTTTCGCTTAGGTTGCCCCTGCAACAAGGAAGCCGTATAACAATGGCGGATGGAGGATTTCTCGATGAAGAAGACACTTTTTGCGGCACGGAGTTTTTTGTTTGTAGTTGTGGGCTTGATGCTATTTAGCGGTGCGACCGACGCCGCTGCAATTGAGCCGGGTACTCGCATTCCCCTGTGGGACGGGGAGCCGCCGTCGTCGGCCGCGGGCGATACGTTCGCTCCGACGCTGGAGTTGCACCTTCTGCCCGGTGGCGAGTCGCGCGGGGCGGTGCTGGTCATTCCGGGCGGCGGTTACGGCGGGCGGGCCGAACATGAGCGGACGCCGATCGCGAAGTTTTTCAACAGCGCGGGCTTTCACTCGTTCATCCTGGACTACCGGGTGGCGCCGAACCGGCATCCCGCGCCGCTGCTCGATGCGTGCCGGGCGGTCAGAATCATCCGGGGCCACGCGGCGGAGTGGAGTGTCAAGCCGGACAAGATCGCGGCGCTGGGTTTTTCCGCGGGCGGCCACCTTACCGGCAGCCTTGGGCTTTTCTACGATGCGGACTATATTCGCGGCATGGACCCGCAGCAAGACGTGCGTGCGCGGCCAGACGCGATTGTCTTGTGTTACCCCGTGATATCTTCTGCGGAATTCGGCCACGCGGGGTCGTTCAAAAACCTGCTTGGACCGGATACGACCGACGAGGCGAGGAAGGCGATGTCGCTCGAGTTGCATGCGCGAAACGACGGGCCACCCGCTTTTTTGTGGAGCACGGCGGATGATGAGGCGGTGCCGGTCCGCAACAGCCTCGAGTTTGCGAAGGCGTTGCGCGAGAACGGTGTGCCGTTCGAACTGCACGTGTATCCCCACGGCCGGCATGGGCTCGGGCTGGCCAAGGACGATCCTCATATAAACACGTGGACGAGCCTTTGCGCGGAATGGCTGAAGGGCATGGGCTGGTAAGCGAAGGTAGTGTACTGCGTCAAAATTGAAGTTACTTATAAACAAATCAAAAGAACACCAAAAAGAAGCGGAAAACGGGGACTGACTCGCTTCCGGCTGTTTGGAAGCGCCTTTTCGGCAGTTTGAAAAGCGTGTCTGTCCCCGCTTTTCGCGGTTCCAACATCATTGTGCCAGTTTTTCACCAGTTCCTCTGTACCCGCTTTCCGCGCCCAAGAATAAGATGCCATTAGCATGACTCACTACAGTAGTTGCTTTATTTTCCGCCGCTGGACTCTGGGGGCGTGATGTCGGGTTTGGCGAACAGATAGCCCTGCATGTAGTCCGCGCCGTGCTGCTTTACCCACGCCCATTCGGCGGGCCGCTCGATTCCTTCCGCAATTGACTTGATATCGAGCTTGTGGGCCAAGTCGAGGAGGTTGGCGGCGATGTTGGCCTTGTAGGCGTCTTTGTCGACGTCATGGATGAGGTCGGCATCGAGTTTGATGAAATCCGGTTTGAGATGATAGAGCATCCTGAGGGATGAATAGCCGGCGCCAAGGTCGTCCAGCGCGATGCGGAAACCGTTTTCGCGGTAATAGGTGAGGACATTCACCAGGTGCCGCATGTCGCGGATATCGTCGGACTCGACTACTTCAAAAACCACCCGCGAATTCGGAATGCCCGACTTCTTCAAGGCCGTCACAGTCGATTCAAGGCAATAGTTCGGCACATAGACGGCGGAAGGTAGGAAGTTGATAAACACGGACACGTCGATTGAGCTCCGAATCACGTCACGGATCACCGACAGGCGCGTGAGACGGTCAAGGTGGAACAGCAGGTCGGCCGATTTGGCGAGGCGGAACATCTCCGTGGGCTGGATCAACTCGCCGGCGTTGCCCAACCCCCGGATCAGGCATTCATACCCGTAGATGCGCAAGGGGTTGGCCGCTTCGACGATCGGCTGGAACACGGTGCGCAGCCGATCCTCCCGCAACAAATCGAGCAGCCAATCGCCCTGGATCCGGGCCAGTAGCGCGCTCAGCGGCTGCATCCGCACCAGGTCCGGCACATCCGGAGCCGCGCCGTCCGCCACAAGCAGGCATTTGGTGTCGTTCAATTCTTGCTGGCTCAACTCCGACAAGTGCTCCGCAAGTAGTTTCGCCAGAACGCCCGGGCCAAGTTTGATCTCGTAAATGTTCTCGTAGGGCTGAGAATACGGGATTTGGCTGCGCCGCAAGAAGCCGCAGATGCTCGCCGTCACCGGCGGCGCGGGCGGCGCAATATACAGCACGCCGGATTCAGGCAGCGGGCCCGGCAGGATCTCACATCGATAACAACCCTTCATTGCGTCCCCTCCAAATCCCGCAAAACATCTATTCCCCGCGGCCTTAACTGTAACCGACGCCGGGCGATCTGTCAAAGGAAAAAGGGGGTCGTCAAAAATTGGGCAAGAAGTAGCCAACAGACGACGGGGACCCACTCAAAACAGGTCCCACTCTCTCGGCTGTGGATAACCAACGCGGCTACTATAAGGCCGACTTTGCCAAAGTCGGCCAGTCAACGGTCGACGCGGCTGGCCTGAGGCGTGGCGCGGCGAGGGGAAGGGGCTCCGGAATTTGGCCGGCGTGGTAATCGGAGGCGGTGTTTGTACGTCTGGTTATGCGCGGAATGGGCCGACTTCGGCGAAGTCGGCCACTATGGCGAAATTGGCCTGGGGTGGAATGCTGCTCCGGGTTTGGTTTAGATTTCCTGCAAGAGGAGGGAAGGATCATGTGCGCATTTTCAGCCTTGGTGATGGTTTCGATTTTGTCGGCTCCGGACTCTGGCGCCGCTCCCGAGCGCATCCGCGCGTTCTGCGTGGACTTCAACTGGGGGGAAAAGGGGTTTGCGGCGCCGGGGATGTACGCGCAGGCGTCGCCGCAACGGCACCTCGAGTGGTATCGCAACCTCGGGGTGAACACGATCCAGACGTTTTGCGTGAGTTGCCCCGGCTATGCGTGGTACCAAAGCGACGTCGCGCCGGTGCAGCCGGGCATGAACGGCGATTTCCTCAAAGACATCACCCAACTCGCCCACGCCGAACGGATGCGCGTCATGGGCTATTTCTGCATCGGCGCGAATACGTATTGGAACGACCAGCACCCCGATCTCGCCCACGACCTGCCAAACGCAATCTCGATCCCGTTCACGACCGAGTACCTCGACTACCTCGGCAAAATCATCCCCGAGGCGCTGACGCGGACGGGCATCGACGGGTTTATGATCGACTGGGTGTTCAACGCCTCGCATTTCTATCCGGACAAGCCGTACAAGTGGCTCGAGTGCGAAAAGCGGATGTACGCGGAACTGTTCGGCGAGCCGTGGCCGGGCGACGACGCCATGGACCCTGCGAGGACCAGCGAGTTCAACCGGCGCGCGCTCGACCGGTGCTGGGAGCGGATCCGGTCTTCGGCCAAAGCGGCAAAACCCGATTGCATCATCTGGCTGAGTTGCTATGATTTGCAGCACCCGCAAGTGGTTGGCTCCAAGATGCTGCAGGAAGTCGATTGGCTGATGAACGAGCACCCCGATCCGGCGAAGCTTGAACAAGCAAAAGCTGCCGTGGGTCCGCATACGCGCCTCATACAATGCATCTGCGGGTGGGGCGACCATGACGCGGCCGCGATCCTCCGTGAGCCCCGGTTCAAAGACGTCGGCATGTACGGATTTGCAAAGCCCGACGCACAAACTACCCTGCCCGCGGACGACGGTTCCGCAAACGCACGTAACATCGCCGCCATGCGCGACGCATTCAAGAAGGATTGACACTATGTCTGAACAGAAACACGCACTGTGGAACGACCGGTTTCCGATGAGCAACAAGTACGAGCCGGACTGGGTGATGGAAAACCAGATGGGCCCCAACGTCCTCTGGCTCGCAGAATGGCTTGCACCCGACATGGATCTCAAACCGGGCATGCGCGTGCTCGACCTCGGCTGCGGTACCGCCATCAGCTCAATATTCCTCGCCCAAAACTTCGGCCTCCAAGTATGGGCCGTCGACCTCTGGATCGCCGCAAACGAAAACTGGAACCGCATACGCGCCGCCGGCCTCAGCGACAAGATCTTCCCCCTGCACATCGAAGCGCACGCCCTGCCCTTCGCCGAAGAGTTCTTCGACGCCATCGTCAGCCTCGACGCCTACCACTACTTCGGCACCGATACGATGTACCTCAACTACCTGATGCGGTTCCTCAAGCCCGGCGGCCAATTTGGCATCGTGGTGCCCGCCCTGACGCGGGAATTCGAAGACGGCGTTGTACCCGAACACCTCGCCAGCAAAGACGAGTCCGGCGCCCAGTGGTGGCAACCTGCCGACTGCTGCTCCATCCGCACGCTCCCGTGGTGGGAACACCACTGGCGGCAAACGGGCCTCGTCCAGATCCAAAAAGCCGACATGCTCGAGAACGGCGCCCAGCTTTGGGCCGAGTTCCTCGAGGCGCTCGATGCCGCCGGCAAAAACCGCTTTCCCGAGGAAACAAAGCCCGTCCGGGAAGATCAGGGCCGGTATCTCGGGTTTGTACGTTTACTTGCGCGGAAAAATGATCGCCCCCGAGTGATTCGTGATAAGATCGCTGAGTAGGAGCCGATCCTCGCCGTTTGCAGCACACGGCGGGGATTGCTTGTAAACAGACTGCTAGGGACGCGAGATGAGTGTCGTGCCAAAAGAAAACACGTTGATCGTGAAGCCCGTCGAGAACGAAGACGAACTTCACGGCGCCGTCGACATGATCGCGAAAACGTTCGCGCTCGATTATTTCGCGGCGACGCGGTGGATCGAGTCGCGCGGCGCGGGATATCCCGGCCACCGGCGCGAGCACACCCGGATCGCGCTGTGGAACGGCGAGCCGGCGGGCGCGTTGCGCATCAACTCCGAAACCATCCGGATCGGCGAGGCGCGGCTCAAAACGGGCGGGCTCGGCTGGGTGACGACGCTGCCCCGGCACAGGAACAAGGGCGTCGCCAGCGCGCTGGTCCACGACGCGCTCGATTACATGGGACGGCACAACTATCACGTGTCGATGCTGTTCGGCGTCCCGAACTTTTACCACCGGTTCGGGTTTACCACCACGCTCGCCGAACATAACGCCGTGATCGAAACCGGTGAGGCGCTCGCCGCGGAGAAAAAAGGGTTGCGCCTGCGCCAGGTTAAGCCGGGCGACATCCCAGCCGTCCAGAAAATCCATGCGGGCGGCGACACCGCGACCGCCTGTTCGCTGCTGCGCTCGAGCGCCCACATCACCAGCCAGTGGGAACACTGGAAAGGGGCGCGCGTCCTGACAAACGGGCAGGGGCGGGTGGTCGGCTATTTCCACGGGGCGCGCGACGGCGACTGTTATGTCGTAAAAGAAGCGGGGCTCGGCGACCTGTCGGTGGCGGGCGACCTGCTTTATGCGTGCGCCCGGCTGGCGGGAGACGAAGCGCTGGGGCAGATCCGGTTCCACGTGCCGCCCACCCACGCGCTGGCCCGGTTCCTGCTCCAGTACAAGTCGATCCACGAGATGCACATCCTCGGCATACCGTACGGCATGATGGCGTTTGTGAACCTCGGCGAAGCACTCGAAAGCCTCATTCCCGAGTGGGAAAACCTGCTCGAGCAAAGCTCCCTGCGCGACGTTCGCATCGAGGCGACGCTGCTCGTCGATAAAGACTCTTACCGCATCCGGGCCAATAAAGGCGCCGTCGACGTCGCACAGGCCAACGGTGCAAACAAAGTCACGCTCTCCGAAGCCAACCTCATGCATCTCGCCACCGGGTACCGCTATCCCGAAGATGTCCTCAACGAAAAACGACGCATGCTCACCCCAGAAGCCCGGGCCCTGATCGAAACCATCTTCCCCAAACGCCACCCCTACGTCTGGCAGCTGGACAGGTTTTGATTTGCGGATCGATTAAGGGGAACTCCAGAGGTCCCAATCGTCTCAAGTGTCCCAATTGTCCCATGCTATTTCTTCAAAGGATTCATTCCGCGTTTCGCGTTCCGCATTCATCCTTTTCTTGACTCTTTCCCCCAAAAACATGCATGATTCTTCTGTTGTTTCCCCTGTGCCGGGATGGCGAAATTGGCAGACGCACCGGACTCAAAATCCGGCGGGCTCACCCCCCGTGCGGGTTCGACTCCCGCTCCCGGCACCACCTTAAACATTGCCGGTTCGCGCCAGTCCTTCGCTGCTTGTTGCCGGTTCCTTCACAAATCAGACAGTCCCACGCGGAGGGCCAGGACGGATTCTTTTCCCACCGAGACGATGAGCAGAGGCATGTCGCCGAGCGTATCGTCGAGGACGGCTGCCGTGTGTACCCAAACAGAGATCGTGAAGTCGCCGTCGAGGTTCAAACGTTCATCGTGCGGCACCTCGAGCCACGCCGACCGCCCATCAAACAGTGCCGCGCGCGCGCCCTTGCTGCGAATCAAAAACGACGCCATGATTTACCGTTTCCAGCCCGCCCACGGCCTCGGACGCGTCCGCCGTCAACGGCCAGCGCGCGACCAAGCCGTCTTCCCCGGCTCCAACGGCCACCGCTGCCAGAACGCAAAGGATATTTAGCATAGTCTTCCTCCTCCAAGGCCATGATACCGGCCGGCCCTGGTCCCTTCCAGCCCGCGGGCCACGGCCCGGCAGCGTCACCAACACCCTCTATTTATAGATCCCGTTTTGGTGCCGTTTTTGGGTGAGCAAAGCGGGCAGAAAGGGCGGCAAAAGCCCCCCAATTTTGCGAAACAGGGGTGATTTAGTTGACTAAATCGGCATGAAAACTATTTATACTGAGGAATCTTAGAGTTTGAGGGCTTGCGACATGACGAAAAAAAGTTTTTTTGACTTTTTGCGCTGTTATGGTTCGAAAGCGGAAGTTGACCTTATTCCCGTCTTGTGAGTAAGTGCCGGAAGTGATAGTAACCCTTGTTGGCGAGCCACTTGATCAGTTCTCTTGCCTGGTCGGCAGTGCTAGTCTGCTTGCTCTCAAGACACCTTCTGAGTAGGCTTGCAGCTTCCTCCGTAAAGCCCATCACCGCCCACTCTTCCTGCCCCTTCTTTATAAGAAGCTGCAAACATTGGAGGGCTTCGCCTAAGTGTTCCTCAGAAACACCAGCGAGATTTCTGACAACCTCGTACTCACGGTCGACTCTTCCCGTTAACTCTAGTACTTCGTTGAGTTGCCGCAAGGCCCATGCTTCATTGAATCCTCCTGATACAAAGAGAGTCCCGAACTGCGCCAACTCCTTCTCAAAGGGCGTAATAGAAGGTGCTTTCTTGGCTGTTGAAAGCCTTACCGACCACAAATCATGTAGGCGGCTTAGCATCTCCTCCGCGCCCTCTCCGGAAGCATGTTCTGCAATGATGCCTGCGACATAAATGGCTTCGGCACGAAGCGAATCGCTACCCTTGGTGAAGAAATCATCAAGGATTCGTCTTCGTCGCTCGGTGGTGATAGCACCCTGTGCGTAAAAAGTGATCAAGTGGTTGGCTAACCTTGGCTCTGGCTGAAAACGATCCTTGTTCTTATCACTCGCTTCTTCGAGTTCAGAAACAGCTATTGCGTAGACGTCTTCCAGAATATTAAATACCTCCAAAAAAGGTCGGCAGAAGACGACATAGGAATTCCAAGCTTCTTTCTGAAGGTCGTCTCTTAAGTTTGGACCGCCGAACACTTGACGAGCTATTGAAGAGGCCCACTCCGGGTCAAGCCAGACAAAATCCGTATACCATCTACCGTACACGCTCCTGACGGATGCGGACTGTTCAACAGCCGGATCCAAATGCCGCTCGAGCACCTCCCGGGCCTCCGGCAGTTCGTTAATCCAATTTGTATTCCTTGGTGAACCCTTCGCGTCTTTTTCTAAGTTCCCCCTAACCCAGACACAATATCTCGCCAGTGCATGAAAGGCTTGTCCACGAGTGAAGTTGAGCGAGCAAGTAGCAGCGTCATTTAAGCTCTGGCACCACTCTCGCTCCTGCTGGGGTGACGGTTCCGGATCTTCGCAAAGCACTCTTAGCAACGCCCAAACATTTGACCTAAGGGAGATAGGAATCTCTCCTTGCCTGTCGTTAAACCCATAGCTTACGAGGGATGCGATGGTCTTTCTTGTCCAACCCCATCCAGGGTCTCGGTTAAGAGCAACAACGCGTGAATCACTTTCTCCAGCATGATGGTCAACAACCCACTGCGCGAGTTCCAAGACAGGAGGCCATGAGAAAAGTTTTCCATCACGGCTGCATTGCTCAAAACCATGAAAAACACCGCGAAGATAGGTTGGTTCACATTCTCTAAGATGTGGTGTCAAAGAGGCAAAACGGGTTGGATTCTGGAAAACAGCCGCACTCAATGTGCGGCCGAGTCCTTCTGGGGTAGGACTCGCCCAACCTCCTGGTTCCGTCCATTCTTGGAGAAAGATCAGTAGGTCATTCTCCGGCATCTGCTCAATCTCCTGCAATGACAGCGGACTGGTCGGCCCGATCCAGGATTTTGTACTTCTTTCCTCCGCTAAATCCTCCTGTCCTGTCGTACCGACCTCTTCCAATAGTTGCTCGTATTGTTCTCGTCCGCTTCCAACAAGATGCTCCCGAAGATAATGAAGACATCTGCATTTCCAAGTCTTAAGGGCCAGTTGCCTCTTTTCATCCTCCTCAGTAGGGCCTAGTTCGAACTCAACCGGACCTTCGTTTATCCAGGTAAGGACTCTTTCCTGCTCCACGGGTGTCAGGCGTGGAAAGTGCTTTGCCGCAAGCAAGAAGTATTCGTGCTCCACGTCATAAAGGCGAAACAGACTTCTGTTCAGAAGATACGCCTTGATCATCTTCCGCGTACTGCAATCCTTGTTTGCGAGGATGTACATCGCAATGCGCGAGTAGATATGCCAGTTGTTCTTCTCAAGCTCTTGGATCGAGGCTTCAAGCTTTGACTCATCATTCCCCACAAAACGGATCACAGCATCGGTTAGGGCCAGTGCAAGGAGTTGGTTGATATCACTTGTCAAGTGTTCAGGTCTGCCAATGGCAGGAAACCATATCACCGAATCATCCTGTGGTTGTCTGATGTCAGATTGCAGCGAGGACAGTGTAATGGCTTTGGCAAGCAATTGTGCGAGAAGAGTAATTGTCTCTAGGCCCGCAAAATCAACAAGAGGCGTTACAAGATCCCGGAGAAGCTCTTCAAAATAGGCCTCCACTCTGACTCTCGGTCTTGGAAGTGATAGGAAAGCCATGTCCTCTGGGCAAGATTCTTCCGTGGCGCATTTAACGTATCGCGGACCGGGCAGAACATCCAATAGAGCGGCGGCAAGTTTCAGCGCCTCTTCTTCTCCCCCTTTGGCCAAATGTGTAACTAGTTTGCCAAGATCAATTGCTACAAGAAGATCAATATCATCGCTCTTCTCTATCCAGTTTCGAGTTATGGCTGACAACGATGCGGCGAGATGGCCGGGCATTTGAAGTGCAGCACCAATCACATTGGCATGGACAAATGGATTGTCAGTGTCTTTCATGCCCTCAAATGCTAGTTTCACCGCTTCAGGTGCCTTCGCAGCCATCCTTCTTAGATATCTTGATTCTGGCCACCGAATCCAACCTTCATGCTCGCCAATAAGTTCATTGGCAGGAGGGGTAGAAAAAAAGCCGTTGCTGGCAAGCGGCGCAATCCAATCTGGCGATTCAAGCTTTTCAAAAAAATAACCGCGACTAAGAACGTTGTTTGGGCACTTGTCAGCAAGCCGCTCTAAGTCGTCTTTTGAAGGTTTTTCATGACACAAGATTGTGTCGAGTAGGTCGTATGTTTTGAAAAAACGCTTCTCATACTGATCAAGTACATATTCAAGGATATCAAGGAACTCTTCCCACTGCTGTCTTGACTCACTTACGGGTCGAGGAGGATTAAGGTGATGTCGATGTGCCTGAGTCTCCATCTTCCCGGGGAATTTCAGCCAAGCTTGAGCAACAGGATGCGTTTCTTCCATGTCTAGCCCGGCCAAAATGGCTCTTATTTGAGCCTTGTGATTATCTCCTTTAGAATCTTCTGGTTCTGGGATGATGGCACCTACAACAGCACGTAGCGCGCTTTCAACTTCACGAAAAAGATGTCCTACCAAATGACTAGTACTCAATAAGACATGCTCATTTTCCATAAGCCAACAGGCATCACGGAAGAACTGGGCGGGGCCGTAACCAAGGAGAGACAGCAGTCTGTAGATACGGGCACGACGCGGGTTTGAGAAGGTATGAAGTTGATTCTCTTCAAGCACCCAATGGCTCCTGATACAACTGCTAAGTCTAAGGCAAGCGTTCCATTAGCATCCAGTCACTTTGATATGAATAATATCATTGCGTAGATATTCCTTCAATTTATATTGACGAAACTGCAGCAAAGATAAGCCAACACCACACAATTGGGATCTTCACCGGTATCTACTTCTCGGGGAACAGGTCGATGAGCGCGTCGGCGAAGATTTTCTGGCCTCGTGGGTCGGGGTGGTTGATGTCGTTTGCGAGTAGGGTTTGGTAGGGGATGCCTTGTTGGCGGAGTTGGCACCATCGGGTGCTGGCGTCGGCTAGGGCTACGTTGTTTGCGGCGGCGAATTGTTTGAGGCCTTTGACGTAGGAGCGGGGGTCTTCTTGGAACATGGTGTCGGGTACGTTCATCCAGTCGGGCCGGATGAGGTGGGGGGTGATGAGGACGAGTTCTGCGCCGATTCCGCGGATCTTTTCGAGTATGCCGGCGTAGTGTGCGGCGACACCGGGTTCGTCGAGGTAGGCGTCGTTGACGAACTCGAGTGTGACGAGGTCGGGTTTGGGATCGAGGACGTCGCGGACGAAATCGTAGGGGCCGCCGGCGGGGGCTTCGAGGTAGGCTTTGCTGCCGGCGCCGGGCCACGCGGCGGTCAGCATCCGGATGGGCGTTTGGGGGAACCGTTCGCGGAGCCGCGCCAGGAACTGGTTCTGATACCAGTCTTCGGGCCGGGTGACGCCGCCGCCATTGGTGACGCTGTCGCCGAACGCGACGATGGTGACGGGCTGGCCGGCGCGTAGTTTTGCGAGCGTTTTGGGGAGGAGCGTTTCTGCGACCGGCGTCGGTGCCGGTGGTGCCGGAGCGGGCGGCGTGGGCGCGGGCGGCGTCGGAGCGGGTGACGACGGCGCGGGAGGCGACGGCGCGGGTGACGACGGCGCGGGAGGCGACGGAGCGGGTGGTGCCGGCGCGGGTGGTGTCGGCGCAGGTGGTGCCGGAGCGGGGGGTGCCGGCGCGGGTGGTGTCGGCGCAGGTGGTGCCGGAGCGGGCGGTGTCGGCGCGGGCGGTGTCGGCGCAGGCGGTGTCGGCGTGGGTGGCGCCGGAGCGGGTGGCGTCGGAGCGGGTGGTGCCGCGAATTCGATTGGGTAGAGGTTTTCGCGTGCGAGTTGGGTTGTTCCGCCGCGGACGTAGATGTTGGCGAGTGGGGTTTCTCCGGGGAGCGGCTGGGGCGGCATGGCCAGCGCGACGGCGGGCGCGCCCATGGTGACGTGGAGGTTGTCGCTGCCGTCGATGAAGACGGTGTCGACGCGGGAGAGTTTGTAGTCGTAATCGATCCAGACGGTTTGCCGGTTGCCGATGGCGCCGCCTTCGATCCGGCCCAGCGTGCCCCAGAACCCATCGAGCGCGTAGTCCGTGCCGAGAGTGAACGGTGCGGATTCGCCGGGGGCGGGTTTTACTTTTACCGATTCGGGCACAATGAGGTCGGTGCCGGTGCATTCTTCGGCGATTACTGCGCGCAACCGCGCGCCTTTCATCCAGCCGCCGGCTTTGTCGTTGAATACGGGGAAGTTGGCGTGGCATTCGTCGCGCGCCTGGATGATGGCGGGGGGTTGTACATCGAGCCGGACAGGTTCGGCAAGCACGATCTCGCGCTCGCCCGCGCGGATGGTTCCGGGCCCGACCTGGATTGTCCAGGGTCCGGCGACGTCGATAGGCATGATCTGGGCTTGGGCGGCAACGATTGAAAGGATGATCGGCAACATGGGTATCCGGCGCTCCTCTAGTTGAGCGCCATTTTAGGGCATGGCGGAGACGGGAGCAAGTGAGGCCGGAGTCTGGAGGAAAAAGGATGAAGGATGAAGGATGAAGGATGAATAGGACGGATTGCACGGCGCAGCGGAGCCACAAGCGAAAAGCACCTGAAGGTGTCATTCCGAGGAGCGCTGGCACGTGGCCTCTACTCGTTAATTTAAAGGCCTGAGCCCAGCGCGACGTGGGAATCCCCTCGATATTGTTGCGGGCATGGACTTGGAGAGGACTGATCGGGACGCCACCGGTTGCAACCGAGGGGATCCTCACGCCCGCCCAGATCGTGGGTCGGAGAGAATCGAGATAACCAGTGACTGGGCGGGCTCAGGATGACAGGCTTTGATCTGGGGCCGGCTTTTAGTCTCTGCGAAAAATTCCTGGAAATTGATGTATAGTAGTACGAATGAGAGGGACAAAGTCCGGCGGGGGCTTGGGTTGATTGGAGCGAGGGCGTTGCAACGGAGTGGGGAGGGGTCTAATATGGCGGGAGCAATCAACTGGGAGGGACGATCCATGCAGCCGTTGTGCGTTTTGATGTGCCTGACATTGCTGTGTTTTGCCGCGCAGGCGGAGAGTCCGGCGCGGGCCGTGCTCGACGCGGCGGGGATGTCGCGGGGGTTATGTTCGGTCGTGGCGGGGTCGGATCCAGCGCTGACGGCCGATCTGGCCAAGGAGAGCGGCTTTTTGGTGCACGAGATTGCGCCGGACGACGCGGGTGTGGCCGCGGCGTGGGCGGAGGCGTCAAAGTCGGGGCTGTCCTTGCAGCGGTTTGTGGTGGAGCGGGGAGGTGCGACGACATTGCCGTACGCGGACGGCATCATTGACCTGCTGGTGGTCGAGGATGGTTCGCTGGGCACGGTGAAAGACTTGGCGGGAGAATTTTGCAGGGTACTTCGTCCAAAAGGGCGGCTGGTGGTATGCAAATTCGGGCAGGGCGTGAAAATTCCAGGCGAGTGGAAAGAGGTCCCAGCCAAAGATGGGCTGACGGTGCTTGAAAAGCCGGCGACGCCTGGCGTGGATAATTGGACGCATTGGGAGCACGGGGCGGACAACAATCCGGTGTCGGAAGACGAGGTGATCAAGGCGCCGTACCGGACGCAGTGGCTGGGCTTGCCGTACTACATCGCGATGCCCGCCATAACGACGGCGGCGGGCGGACGGACGTTCGTTGCGATGGGCCACATCGCGCATCATGAACGGGAAGAGGCGTGGCTGAACACGATTCTGGCGCGGAACGGTTACAACGGCGCGGAACTGTGGCGCCGGCGCGTGCCCGACGGCTACCTGATGCACCGGTCGGCGTTCATCGCCACCGATGACACGTTTTATATGATCGACCCGGACAACCCGGGCTGCATCCTGCTCGACCCCGAGACGGGCCGGGAGAAAGCTCGGATCACCGTGCCGGACTCCGGCGCGGAGTGGAAATGGATGGCCCTCGTTGGCCGGACGCTCTACGCCCTGGGCGGCACAATGCGCGACCCGGCCGAGACAACCGTGGTGCGCAGCCAGAACCCAGCGTGGAGTTGGGGCGAACTGAGCCGGGGGTATTATCAGGAGCCGCGCGTGCCCTGGGGGTTCGGCGAGACGATCATGGCGTACGACCTCGATTCGAAGCGCGTGATGTGGACGCACCGCGAGATGGCGCCCATCGATTCCCGCGCCATGGCCGTCGGCGAGGGCAAGGTTTTTTATTACGCGCCGGACGCGCGGGTCGGCTGCCTCGATGCGGCTTCGGGCGATGTGGCGTGGGTAAACGAAGACGCGGAACTGCGCCGGCTGATCAACGAGCCGGGGCAGGGGCTCACGTCGACGCCGGGGTTCAAGACGAGCTGCTACTGCGTCTACACGCCGGAAGCCCTGTTTTATGAGGCGCAGACGCAGATGAACCTCGTCGCCGTGTCCAAAGACGACGGGCGGCTGTTGTGGCACCACAGGAAAACGTCGAGCAACCCAAACGTCATTTTCGCCGACGGCTTTGCTTATTGCGGGATCGGGCCGGACGGCAGCACGCTCGAACTCGATCCGAAAACCGGCGAAATCCGACGCGACCTCGGGATCAAAAAACGGTCCTGCGTCCGCCTGACCGCAACGCCGGATTCGTTTTTTGTCAGAGGATGGCCGGAAGGCGTGACGCGGTACGACCGGGCGACGGGCAAGATCACGTTCGACGGGTCCATGCGGCCCGCGTGCAACGACGGCGTCATCGGCGCCAACGGGTTGCTCTACCTCGGCCCGTGGCTGTGCGACTGCAACCTGTCCATTATTGGCACGGCGGCGCTTACATCGGCTTCCGCGCCGCCTACGGCACGCCCCGCACGTGACCGGCTCGAAGTCGTTTCGACCGACTGCGCCGCGTTCAAGGCGTCCGCGCAGGATTGGGCCACGTACCGCGGCAACAACGACCACACGGGTTCCACATCCGTCGCGGTTGAAGGCCCGCTACAGCCGTTGTGGACGTGGAAAGCCGAAATCGCCGGGGCGGTCACCGCGCCGACGGCCGCCGGCGGGCTTGTGTTCGTGGCAGGCGACGACGGGACCGTCCGCGCCCTCGACGCCGCGACCGGCAACCTCAAGTGGGCGTTCAGGACAGCCGGGCCCATCATGCAGCCGCCGACCATCTGGGAAGGCCGGGCTTATGCGGGTTCGGGCGACGGCTTTGTGTACTGCCTCGAGGCCGCGACGGGCAAGTTGTTGTGGCGGTTCGACGCGTCCCCGGTACCGCGGCGGATTCCCGTGTATGGGTTCCTGTGCTCGACGTGGCCGGTCAACAGCGGCGTGCTGATACATGACGGCGCTGCCTATTTTGCCGCCGGCATCATCGACTACGACGGCACGTATCTGTACGCGCTCGATGCCAAAACGGGCGAGGTCAAATGGGTCAACGAACAATCGGGCTGGGCGGACCCCGCCTTGCGCAAAGGTGTCTCGGCTCAGGGCAACCTGACAGTAGCAAACGGCCGGTTGTGCATGGCCGGCGGCAACATCGTGTCGCCGGCCGAATATGACCTCGATACGGGCGCGTACCTTGGCAGAGCGCCGAAAGATGGCTCGCCGGAATCGAACCGGGGCGAGGAGATCGGCGTGATTGGCGGCAACTGCCTGCTGTTTGGCGGGCGGCTGCGGTATTCGGCGAGGGAAAACGTGGTGAACCCGGGCGCGTTCGCGTTGCGGCTGGATTCGGGTACGGAAATCCGGCTGGCGGGCGGCATGACGGCGCCCGTGTGGGATGAGGAACTGGTTGTGCTGGCGCGCGATCGCGAATCGCCGCCTTCCGCCTACGCCGCCAGCGACATTCTTAACGTGGCAAAGTCGGTGAAGGTGTTTCCCGGGCAAACGTGGCGGCTCAGCAGAATCAAGGAATGCCGGACGCTGGCCCTTGCCTTGGCGAAAAATGCCGCCGTGGCCGTGTGCCAGAGCCCCCGCGAACGCGATTTCCGCCCGCGATACCAACTCGTGGCGGTAGACCGGGCGAGCGGCCGGACGTTGTTCGACCTCGAGCTTGATTCGGCGCCGCGGCAAAACGGGCTCGCAATCGATTCCGACGGCCGCGTCCTGATCGCGATGGCCGACGGCCGCGTCCGGTGTTTTGGCGGGATGCGTGCGCTCGAGGCGTATCTCGACGGGCTGGCAGGTACCGCCGGGAGCGCCGAAGCGGCCGCCGGGGCGCGGGCTGAAGTAATCCGGCGCATATCGTCCGCGCTCGATGACGTTCACGACCAGAAAGAACGCGAAACGGTGCTGGCCCGGCTCAAAGAACTGGGTGTGGACGCGTTGGCGGCGGCAAAATCCAACGGGTGCGTATGCGCGTGGAAACTGCTGGCGCCGGTTCCGTGGAACGACACGCATCCGCTTGACGAAAACCTGTTTCCGGGCGAACGCGTTGACACCGACAGCGCCTGCACGATAGACAACGAGAAGCTCAACTGGCAGACGTACCAGACGGTGCGGACGACGGGGCAAGTGGACCTGGCGGGCATCTACGGCGATCAGGCAGGCGTCGCCGCGTACGGCTGCGCAGAAATCGAACTCGACCAGGACGGGCCGGTCGTCTTGAAAATCGGATCCAACGACGGCTTCAAATGCTGGTTCAACGGCAAAGAAGCGGGCGGGTTCCCGACGGGCCGCAGTTACATCCCGGATCAGGACTCGCTCAAGGTGGAAGGCCGGAAAGGGACCAACACGATCTTGATCAAAGTGGCGCAGGAAGGCGGATCTGCCTGGGCGTTCAGCGTGCGCATCACGGACCCCGCCGGCAAGCCGGTCGCATTCCAAGATCAACCACATATAGTGTTGAGATAGTTTCTACTGACTGTTGGTCTGGACCCGCGAAGCGGGTTGTCCAGAATGTGGCCCAGGGTGACCGAAGGGAACCCTGGGACAGAGGCTCACCCCATAAAAGAAGTCCCCGAAGGGGCCGCCAGAAGCTTGGGAGGATCGTGAAATGTCGCATTCGTACCACAACCTTCTTTATCACATACTCTACTCGACGCATGAACGCCGCCCTTGGATTGATGCGGAAGTAGAGCCGCGGCTGCACGCTTACACGGGCGGCGTGATCCGTAAGCCGGGCGGAATCGCCTTGGAGATCGGCGGTGTGAACGACCATTTGCACATCTTGGCGCGGTTGCGGCCAGACAAGGCCGTGTCGGATGTCTTGCGCGTCATCAAGGCAGAGGTCAGCGGATGGGTACATGCTACGTTCCCCAACATGGCCGGCTTCGCGTGGCAGGAGGGATACACCGCCTTCACGGTGAGCGAGTCGCAGTAAACAAGCTTCGGCGTTACATCTGCAATCAGGGCCTGCATCATCGGCGGATGTCGTTTCAGGAGGAAGTCATCAAGCTGCTCAAAGCGCATGGCGTCGAGTTTGACGAACGCTATCTGTGGAAGTAGATGGCCAGGCGCGCAAAGGCTCTGCCGGCCCCTTCGGGGACTTCTTTGCTGGGATAAGCCTCTGTCCCAGGGTTCCCTTCGGTCACCCTGGGCCACATTCTGAACCACCCGCTTCGCGGGACTTTACGACGGCTTCAGCCGTGTGAAGAACTCTCCCCACTTTTCGCGCTCGCTCTTCGCGGCCTAATCAACGACGGGCGGCTTGACGGGCGCGTGGGCGTTTTGGGCGTGGTAGATGCGGGTTAGCTCGTTGAACGCGTCGCGCAGAATAGCGCCTTCCATTTTTCCGCCGTTCCCCGCGAGTTGGCTGTCGATCAGGCCGCGCAAATACAGGATTCGCCAGCGCCACCCGTTCTTGGCCCACGCCGGCAGCGTCGCGTCCACTTTCTCGAGAAGATTGAAGGCCTCCTGCGATTTTGGTCCCCGCTCGAGCCACGCCGATTCCAACAGCCGGACCGCTTCCAGTACATCATCCACAACGTCGGGCGAAAACTCGTAGGCGATATACTCGCGCAACGTGTCCTCGGCACCTCTCCGTTCCAGTAGAACTGGAAGCAGACGACCTTGTTCATGTCTTCGAAAATGCCTTCCGAATACGGCATCCCGCCGGACACTTTCCCAGCCGTCTGCCGCCAAAGCGCCTCGTACCTCGAGGGAAGCGGGTTGGCGCCGTACGCGCCCCACGGGCTCCTGCCCCACATGCTGATCTCGGGGAAGTTGTAGAGGGGAAGCCCTGCCGGCACGCCGCGGTCGAGCGGGTATCGCGGGAAATCGAAATGGTCGTCGCACATGATGGCGTTGAGCCACGCGCGATCCTGCTGCAGGAGCAAATCGAGTCCTTCCCACTCGCCCGACGGTGGCAAATCGTACAGCCACGTCGACAGAATCACGTCGAGATCGGGATGCACAGCCCGGCCCAGTTCAGCCACCCGTTTTGACAACGCCGGAAACGCCTTGCCGCCCCACGGTGCGCACGCAGGGCAGCCGCAACCGCCCTCATCGTACGGCCAGCAGATCAGGTAATCGAGCCCGACGTCCTTGAACTCGTCAAACAGGCGCGCATATACCTTCTCGAGGTACGCGCGGCCCTCGGGTTTGGACGGGCAGCAGTTGACGCCCATGTTGCCGCGCCGCCGCATCTCATCCCGGTTCGGCTCGGCGCGGACGGATTCCGGCGCGCCTTTGAAACCCTGGTTCGGGCACTGGATCAGGCCGGTTTTCATCCCGACCTTCTTGGCCGACAGCAGCAACTGCCGGATCTGCTCGATATTCTTGCGGGCTTCAGGCGTATCAAAACCCGTGAAGTTCCACGTTGGAAAATGGGCCACGACGGCATTCGCGCCCCACAAGGCCAATTCTTCTAGATACCGGCTCACTTCGTTGGAGGGCGCCGCCTCATAGAAATTGTTGAAATGCGTGGCCGCGTAGACCGCGCGGAAAGACCCTTCGGGCGCAGACGTCCCGCGCCACGCGCTCGGAACGAACCCGTCGGCGGTGTAGCGCGACGTCCGCAGAAACTTGCCCAGCCCGTACAACACGGCGCACTCGTCCGAACCCGTTATGCGGACATCCCCACCGGCCGCATCCGCCACGGCAAACCCTTCCCGGGGCAGCGCCGGATCCGTTGCAAGGATGATGGTGAAGCCAGCCGCGCCGGTGCGTGAAACCTGCACGTCCGACCGGGTCGTGATCTCGCGCGCCGCGATTTCCGCAACGCGCTGCATGACGGCCGTTGCATCAGAAGGCAATTCGATCTGGACTGACCGCACGGGCGACACAGCCGCCGCGCCCACAAGGATTGACAACAAGAATACGGACATCAGTCATCTCCAGCTTCCGCCAACTCCACGTCCCAGTTGTCCCAATTGTCCCAATGGTCTCAATTGTCCCATTGACTTTCTCTTGCTCCGGACTCCAGACTCCGGACTCCAGACTGCATCCTTGCGGCTTCCTTGTCGGGGTCGGGGAGCGGGATGGCGCTGATGAGCGATTGGGTGTAGGGATGGCGGGGGTTTGAGCAGATCTGCCCGGCGTCGCCGAGTTCGACGATCTGGCCGCGGTACATCACGGCGATACGTTGGGCGAGGTGCCTGACGACGGCGAGGTCGTGGGATATCAGGATCAGCGTGAGGTCGTGATCATGGCAGAGTTGCTTGATGAGGTTGAGGATCTGCGCCTGTACGGACACGTCGAGGGCGGAGACGGGCTCGTCGGCGATGATGAGGGCGGGGTCGAGCGCGAGCGCGCGGGCGATGGCGATACGCTGGCGTTGGCCGCCGGAGAACTCGTGGGGGTACTTTTTCATGTACCGGCCCGCCAGCCCGACCCGCTCCATCAGGGCGGCGACCTTTGCGGCTACGTCGCGCCGCCTGGCGACCCGGTGAACGAGCATTGGCTCGGCGAGCGCGTCGAACACGGTCATGCGCGGATTGAGGGACGCGTACGGGTCCTGGAAGATCATTTGGAGGCGCGGGCGCACCTTTCGCATCTGGCGCGGCGACAAACCCGCCAGGTCGCGGCCCTCGAACAGGATATGTCCCGAGGTCGGCGCTACGAGCCGCACCACGGTGCGCGCCAGCGTCGACTTGCCACAGCCGGATTCGCCGACCAGCCCGACAATCTCGCCCCGCGCCACATCGAGCGACACGCCGTCGACCGCCTTGACGATGGCGGTGGTGCGATGGAACAGCGAGCCGCGCAGAATTTGGAAGTACGTCTTGACGTCGCGGAGTTCAAGCATGGGCGACCGCGCGAGCGCCAGCGAACGCGGCATCATAGTTCGCCTGCCTGCACCCGTGTGCACGCGGTTGTGTGGCATCGAGCGACCTCTTGCAGCATCGCGGGCCGGCGGCGGCAGATTTCGTTGGCATGTGCGCATCTCGGCGCGAACGGGCAGCCGGCGATCTCGGAGGTCAGTTCGGGCGGCAACCCGGGGATCGTGTACAAATCTTCCCCCGGCATCCTGGCCGACGGCATCGAATCCATCAGCGCCCGCGTGTAGGGATGGCGGGGTGAGTAGAACAGGTCGCGGGTGGGCGCGGACTCGAGGAATCTGCCCGCGTACATCACGACGACCCGGTCGCACGTGCCGGCGATAACGCCGAGGTTATGCGTAATCAGGATCACGGCTGTCCCGAGCCGCTGCTGCATCTGCTTGATCAACTCGAGGATCTGCGCCTGGACCGTGACGTCAAGCGCGGTGGTGGGTTCGTCGGCGATGAGCAACTGTGGGTTTGTGACGAGCGCCATGGCGATCATGACGCGCTGGCGCATTCCGCCGCTGAGCTGGTGGGGATATGCCCGCATCCGCGCTTCCGGGCCTGCGGCGTCCTGCAGGCCCACCGACTCGAGCATCTGCGCGGCGCGATCGGTCGCATCGGCCCTGTTCATGCCGTCGTGGACAAGCAACGGCTCCATGACCTGCTTGCCGACCGTCATGTACGGGTTGAGGGCCGTCATGGGATCCTGGAAGATCATCGAGATCCGCTTGCCGCGGATCGAGCGGAGGACGGGCAGGGGCGCCTTGATGAGATCCAGCCCGTCGAACATCGCCGACCCCGAGACGATCTTGCCGGGCGGCGACGGCACCAGCCCGAGGCAGGAAAGGTTGGCCACGGATTTGCCCGACCCCGATTCGCCCACGATGCCCAGCGTCTCGGCGGGCTCGACGTGGAACGACACGCCGTCCACGGCCCTGACCACCCCGTTGCGGGTGTAGAACCACGTGCGCAGGTTGTCGACATCGAGCAGCGGCATTTGCTAGTCCTTCGCGGCGCGCGGATCGAGTGCGTCGCGCAGCCCGTCGCCGAGGAAATTGAGCGCAAACAGCGTCGCGGACAGCGCGAGGCTGGGGAACAGCAGCAGCCACGGGTATTCTTCCATGACGTCCGCGCCCTCCTTGATGAGCACGCCCCACGAACTCATCGGCGCCTGCACGCCCAGCCCGAGGAAACTCAGGAAGGCCTCGAGCAGCATCACGTTCGGAATCGTGAGCGTGGTGTAGACAATCACGGGCCCGAGCACGTTCGGGATGATATGGCGCAGGATGATGCGCCTCCGCGAGTAGCCGAGGACGACGGCGGCGTCGATGAAGTCCGCCCGCTTGAGCGAAAGGACCTGCCCTCGGACAATGCGCGCCATCGTGAGCCATTGCACCGCCCCGATGGCCAGGAACAGCAGCATCATGTTGCGGCCGAAGAAGACCATCAGGATGACGACGAAAATCGTGAACGGCAGGGCGTAGAGGATGTCCACGATCCGCATCAGGATCGAGTCGGTTCTCCCGCCGACGTAGCCGGCGATGGCGCCGTAGAGTACGCCCACGAGCAGCGACACGCCCGTCGCCGCGAAACCCACCATGAGCGATATTCTCCCGCCGTACAGGATTCGGGTGAACAGGTCCCTGCCCAGCGTGTCGGTGCCGGCCCAATGTGTGGCGCTGGGGGGCGCGGCCCCGAGATCGAGGTCCTGCGCGTCGTAGGCGTATGGGGCGAGCCACGGGGTGGCCAGCGCGAGCGCCACCATGAATGCGAGAAAAATCCCGCCGCCCACCGCCAGCCGGTTCTTAGCGAGCCGGTGGAACGCGTCTTTCCACAGCGACGTCCCTTTCTCGGCGCGAGCCGGCTCTTCCTGCGCGAGGATTTCACCGTTCTGCAGGGCGTCAGGCATGGTTTCGGTGCTCCTCGCGAATGCGCGGGTCCAGGAACGCCTCGATCACGTCGACGGCGAGGTTAAAGACGAGGATCAGGGACGCGTAGAACAGCACGGTGCCGAGGATCATCGTGTAGTCGCGGTTGAACGCCGCCTGTACAAAAAACCGGCCCAGCCCCGGGATCTGAAAAATCGTCTCGATGACAAACGAGCCACTCAGCAGCCCTGCCGCCGCCGGCCCGAGAAACGATACCACCGGCTGGATCCCGCCGCGCAACGCGTGCCTCAGCACGACGCGCGCCTCGCTCAACCCTTTGGCCCGGGCGGTGCGGATGAAGTCCTGCGAGAGGATCTCGAGCATGCTGCCGCGGGTGAGTCGGGCGACGTAGGCGGCATACGCGGCGCCCAGCGTGAGCGCGGGCAGGATTTTGTGGAGTGGCCCGTCCCAGCCGGAGGCGGGCAGCCAGCCCAGCCACAGCGCGAACACCAGCACCAGCAGCGGGCCCAGCACGAAGTTCGGGATACAAATCCCCGCCATCGCCAGCGACATCGGCACGTAATCCCTTGCCGAGTTGGGCTTCAACGAGGCGCTGATGCCCGAGGCGAGGCCGATTACGAGCGCGATGGCGAGCGCGTACAGGCCCAGTTCGAGCGACACCGGGAAACCCAGCGCGATCAGCTCGTTGACGGAGAAGTTCGAGTTTTTGAACGAGGGACCGAGGTCGCCGTGGACAAGCTGCCCGAGGTACATCAGGTACTGGCGGTGAAGCGGCAGGTCGAGGTGGTAATAGGCCTCGAGATTTTCCAAAACTTCCGGCGGGGCGCTCTTCTCCGCGTCGAACGGGCCGCCGGGCGCGAGCCGGATCATGAAAAACACCAGCGTCACGATGATAAACAGCACCGGGACGATCTCGATCAGGCGTTTGACTATGAAGCGCGTCATGACGGCCCCTTGAGCCGGATTACGGGCCGCGGCTGCAGGGCGGAATCCCGCAGGTCCAGGTGCTTGAATGAGATGTAGCCGAGGATGTTGGTTTGCCAGTCGATAATGTCGGGTGATCGGAGGTAAGGGTGGACGTAGTGGTAAATCGGGATGATAGGCGCCTCTGACAACAGGATGCCCTCGGCTTTTGCGAGCAGATCGAGGCGCGTTTTTGGATCGGGTTCGCGCGAGGCCTGGTGCAACAGCCCGTCGTACTCGGGCGACGACCAACCGGTCCTGTTATTGCCACCGTTGGTGATGAAGCAATCCAGGAAATTGACCGGGTCGTTGTAGTCGCCGATCCACGATGCGCGCGCCACCTGGTAATCCAGGCTGTTCTGCGACTCGAGGTAGACCTTCCAGTCCTGGTTGACCAGAGTTATGTTGGCGCCCAGGTTTTCTTTCCACATCCGCTGAACGGCTTCGGCAATGAGCTTATGGGCTTCGCTGGTGTTGAACAGGATTTCGACCCGCGGCAGCCCCTTTCCGCCGGGGTATCCGGCTTCCTCGAGCAGTCTCCGGGCTTCGGCCACATTGTAGTCGATGGCGACCGGGCAGGTGTAGCCCACGGCCTCGGGGACGCAGTAGGTGCGTGCGGGCTTTTGGCCGGCCGTAAGGACGTCGTGTGCGATGGCATCGCGGTTGAGCGCGAACGCAAAGGCTTTTCGCACGCGGACATCGTCAAACGGCGGCCGGGTCGTGTTGATTCGGTAAAAATAGGTGCCCAGGTACGGATCGATGCGGATGAGGTCGGGCCGCTCGCGCACGTAGACGGGTATTTTCTCGATTGGGCAATTCTCGGTGAGGTCGAGCCGGCCGGTGCGGAAACTCCTTTCTTCGGTAAGCAGGTTGTCAATCGGATAGAACTGGATGCGGGGCAACCGGACGGAGGCCGCGTTCCAGTACAGGTCGTTTTTGACCACTTCAATTACATTGTTGGGCACCCACCGCTCGAGGACAAACGCCCCGTTCCCCACAAAGTTTCCGGGCCGTGACCAGCGGTTGTCACGCTGGTCGATCCGGCCGAACGCCTCGACCGTGGCCTGATGGACGGGGTACCAGGCAGAGTGGATCTGCATGCTGAGGAAAGACGGGTTGGCCGCTTCGAGCGTTACCTCGAGCGTCCGGTCATCCAGCGCCTTGGCGCCGACCTGGCTGAAATCGTCCAGCTTGCCTTCGTTGTAGAGTTTGGCGTTCTTGAGGCAATGAAGCATATAGGCATAATCGGCGGCGAGGGTGGGGGTGAGAATCCGGCGCCACGAATAGACAAAATCACGGGCCGTCACCGGGTCGCCATTCGACCACCGGGCCTCCGGCCGCAGGTGAAACGTGTAGACGGTCCCGCCGGCGCTGATTTCCCAGGAAGACGCCACGGCGGGAATGGGTTCGAGCGTGCTCCGATCGGCATCAACCAGCCCTTCGAGAAGCGTGGACAGGATCCGGTGCTCGGGCACGCCCTGGACTATGTGGGGATCAAGCGCCTGCGGGTCCGTGCCGTTACCTACGCGGAGCGTTTTGATCTGCGGCTCCGAGCAGCCTGCGAAAAGCGCGGCAGCCGCAGCAAGCAGGCCGAGCCTGGCCAGAATCTGGGAATACAGAAGCCGAGTCCTCACGTTACACCCATGCCAGAAAAAGATGGCTACACTTTACCATGGACGCCCCGCGGGCCGCATACCAGTACACAACCTTGACCGGGGGCGGGAAAAAGCTTACCATGGGCTTGCTGCAGGCAGACAGCACCAGGGGCCAGTCAAACTGCCGTGTTGGGCGTCATTTTAGAAGGGACTTGTATGAGCGGCGGGTTGTTTGTCAAAAGACCTCCAGAAACCCCGAAACGGATCGGCGAACTGCTGATTGAAGAAGGCCTGATTAGCGAATCCGACCTTGCTAAGGCGCTCGACTACCAGAAAAAACACGGCGGCAAGACCGTCGAGATCCTTATCCGCCTGGGCAGTATCGATGCGGCCACGTTTGTGAAATTCCTCAGCAAACGCCCAGGGATACCGAGCATCGACCTGCGTAACTACGAGGTGCCGCGCGAGCTGGTTGCTCTTGTGCCCAAAGAACTGGCCACCAAGCACGAGGTTTTCCCCATTGACAAGATGGGCAAGGTGCTGACGCTGGGGATGGCTTTCCCGCTCGACCGGGCCACTATCGAGAAACTCGCGTCGGTGACGGGGTTCAAGATCCGGCCCATTTTGTGCTCGGGCGACGATATCCGTGCCGCCATCAAGCAATACTATGGCCGGGAGGAGCGGGCCGTTCTAGCGCGCAAGGAGAAAATCGAGGTCGTCGAGGAACGGGCCGAAAGCGCGCTCCGCATCGGCAACATCGGCAGCCTTGTCAAGGAGATCACGGTGCTCCCGCCGCTGCCGCGCACCGTCGAGCGGCTTCGCCGCATTATCGACGACCCCACCAGCTCGATCTCCGACGTCTCTCACCTCCTCAGCCTCGACCCGCCGGCTTCCGCAAAGCTGCTCAGCATCACCAACTCCGCCGCGTTCAGTTTCTCCCGCCAAATCCGCAACGTGCAGGAGGCCGTGGCACTGCTGGGGCTGCAGCAGACTTACGAGACGGTGCTGTCGGCAGCGGCGCTGGACTTCTTTGAGCGGGCGCCGTTTTTTGACCACAACATCTACTGGCAGGACGCAATGGAGTGCGCCAACATCTCGACCATCATCAGCCGGATGGCCGGGTTGCACTCGCGTGACGGCGTTTTTGCGGCGGGCATCATGCACGACATCGGCCGGATGGCCCTGGCCTGGATCGCGCCCGAGCGGTACGCCAAAGTCGAACAGACCGAAGGGTCCGGCAAAATGGTCGAGTCCGAGCGCGAGATCTTCCTGGTGGCCCACCCCGAAGTGGGCTACATGTTGACCTCGAACTGGGGGTTGCCCGAACCCATTACGGTCGCCATACGGTTCCACCACAGTTACGAGATGGCGCCCGAGCCCATCGAAACCGCGGCGGTTGTCGCGCTGGCCTGCGGGTTGCTCGACAACTTTGAACTCGGCGAAGAAATCGACGATCCCTTCTACAAAAAACACGCCGAGGCGCTCGATTGCCTCAAGCTCGACCGCAAAAAATTCGAAGAGATCCTCGAAAAGGTCAAGGAATCCCTCGCCAAAAAGCAGGACACCTGATTTCGGATTTTTCTTGTGCTAACGCGTCCAACTGCAACCAAGATTTTTTGCCGGGCGATTGTGGAAGCGGCATCCTCGCCGCTTCATGCAGCACTCCAGGCTCTGAACCGGCGTCTTCTATCGTTTCTCCGGGTAATACAGAAAGCTGGTTTTCCGCCACTGCGCCGGATCGAACGCCGCCATCTTGCGGGTATAGCCCAGCGATGACGCGGTCGGGTTGAGCGGCAGCCCGCAGCCTGAACCCACCAGCCCCGGCGCCTCGCACTCGAGGTTCTCGCGCCACCACCCCTCGTCGAAATACACCTTCACCACGTCCCGGTCGCCGGCGTCGTCCGTGTAGACGGCCGCGTTCTCGGCGAGCCGCGGCCAGATCCCGCGCAGGCAGTCGCGCGTCGAGCTCACGAGGTCCACGTCCAGAAACGCGAACGCCAACGGCCCGTCCAACCCCCGCAATGACTCGCTGAACACGCCTTTGACGAACCGGCACGCATCGAGGCTGCCGCACCGCCGGATGTTTTCCCTGACCTCATCCAGCGATCCCGCGAACATCCCCTTTTTATAGTAGCCGTACACGCCTACGTGCGGCCCGACGTGCACCTGCATCGAGTCGTCGCCCGGCAGACCCTCGAACGAGTCGCACACCAGCAGCGTCCGCCTGGCCATCGAGCATACCAGCGACAAGCATGCGGAGCTTGCCCCTTTCCACGCCCCGCACTCGATCACGTCGCCTGGGACGTCCCGCGGGATCGAGAGGATCTCCCGCGCCAGGACAACATGGACCAGCGGCGACGTGCCCGACTGGATTTCCGAATTGACCCTCCGGAACTGTTCCACGAGCCGCAGTTTCTCCGCCGCCCCAACACCGTACGGCTCGCCCGCACGGCCATGGACGAACTCGTCGATAACAGCCGCGCTCCACGGCTCCGAGGCCAGCCGCCGCAACTGACGCCCTACCAGCGCCCGGACCGGCGGCAGCTTCCCAAGACCATCCGCCAAAGGCCGCAAAAGTCTCTTAATCATGCCTTTCATCGCCGTCCAGCATATCATGATCCGGCCGCCTGACACCCGCGACTATTTCGCCAATTCTTTTATGTCTCTTTTGTCCTTTTCGTCCCTTGCCTTTCGAAAATGGCTAATTTAGCACTTTTATTACTACTTTTGTCAGCCAAACCACCCTTGTTCCACAAACTTGGGTGCTCAGTCGCCGTTGTGGTTGGCGGCTCGGGCATGTATAGTGGACGGCGCAGATTGGGGTGTGGATTTGCAGGCATGAACAGCGGTTTTGAGGTCACGATTGCCATTCTGACACGGGATGCGGGCCCGGTGTTGCCGCGCCTGCTGGATGCCGTCTTTGCCCAGCAAACGTCTCTGCGGTACGAGGTTCTGGCGGTCGATTCGGGCTCGACGGACGGTTCGGTGGACACGCTACGGCGGTTTCCGCTGCGTCTGATCGAGATCCCGAAATCCGAGTTCGACTGGGGGCGGACGCGCGACTTTGCCTACCAGCAATGCGCCTCGCCCGTGGTCGTGAACCTGTCTCAGGATGCGGTGCCGGCGCGCGCGGACTGGCTGGACAGGCTGGTCGCGCCGATCCTCGAGGATCCGGTCGTGGCGGTGACATGTGGGTCGTCGATCCCCGACCCAGAGCGGCATTTCGCCCAGTTCGTGTGGGAACGCAACGGCTACTTCTATTTCACGCGCGAGATCAAGAAGTTCGTGGCCAAGTACGGCCGGGGCTTGTCGTTCGCCAACTCGGCCGTGCGCCGGTCGGTGTGGGAACGCCTGCGGTTTGACGAGCAGCCGACGGGCGAGGATTTCCAGTTTCAGAAGAAGCTGCACGGCGGCGGCGGCAAGATCGTCTTCCCGCCGGACGCGCCGGTTTTGCACCATCATAATTACAGTTTCGGCGGCCTGTTCCGCCGGTGCCGCAACGAGGGCTACACGCTGCGCCTGCTGGGCTGTCCGTACAACGAGTTGGACCTCGCCGCCGACCTGCTGAGCCCGGGAAAGTACGTCCAATGGTTGCGCGAGGCCCGGCGCGGCAGCCTCAAGACGACCGCGGACGCGCTGTTTCCGGTGTTGAGGCCGGTGGCGGTGTACGCGGGCAGCCGGTTTGCCCGGAGGCCCGTATGGTACTGAACGGCGAGATCCGCCGCGCACGCGTGCGCGCCTATTACGAAAACAACCCGCTGATGGTGAGCTCGCCGTTCGGCGGCGTCGATGGCATCAACGAGCCGCTGCTCGAGCAGGTTTTCGACCGGCTCGACATCCGGCTCGCGGCCAAGGACATTTTGGACGTGGGTTGCGGCCGGGGGTATGCGGGCGATTTTGTCAGGAAATCAGGCGGGACATACAGCGGCGTCGATTTCGTTCAAAGCCGGGTCGGGTTTCCGTTCGTGATGGGCGACGCGGGCAAGCTGCCGTTTGCCGACGGCAGTTTCGACGGCGTGTTTTGCATCGACGCGTTTGAACACTTCCCGGAATCTGGCGGCGCGGCCTCGGAGTTTTACCGCGTGCTGCGCCCGGGCGGGTGGGTGTTCCTGTCCGTGCCCAACTACTCGAACGTAGCGGGCGCGGTCAAGTTTTGCTGTGAACGGTGGGGCGGGTACAGGCGGATGACGTGGGCGCCGTTCCGGCGGTGGCAGCCGCAGGAGTACGAGCGGCCGATGACGGCTGGGTTTGTGCGGCGGGCTTTTCGCGGTGCTGGATTTGTGCGGATGCGGCGGATAGGCTATGGTGCGGAGGTTGGGCTTGGCCTGTTTCCGTGGGTGGCCCACGGGGGGATGCCGGAATGGGCGCAGTTTCGCCTCCAGCGGCTGTTCTCTGCGGTTGGCCCGGCGATTGCCCGGGTGTGGCCGGGCTCTAGCCTGCACCAGTTTTGGAAAATCGAGCGCTGACACATGGGTTTGAGAGGGGCGATACAGAAACTGAAGCTGCGGTACGGGTCGCAGGCGACGATTGTGAACACCCTGCGCCGGATGGGCGTCCGGATCGGCGAAGGCTGCCGGATCTACACGAGTAACTTCGGCGCCGAGCCCTGGCTGATCCGGATCGGCAACCGCGTCTGCATCTCGAATGACGTCACGTTCGTCAACCACGGGCTCGTCTGGCCGTTTGAAGACAAGTACGATTCGCTGACGCGGTTCGGCAAGATCGAGATCGGCGACAACTGCCAGATCGGCATCCGGGCAACCATTTTGCCCGGCGTCACAATCGGCGACAATTCGATCGTCGGGGCGTGCAGCGTTGTCACGAAAGACGTCCCGCCCGGCGTCGTGGTGGCGGGCAACCCGGCCCGCGTCATCTGCACCGTCGCCGATTACGAGCAGAAGTGCCTGGCCGGGCATATCGACATTCCGCGAGACCCGGAGGCGGCCCGCAAGGTGCTTGAGCGTCATTTTTGGGGGGATGGCGCGTGAAACTGGCGCTGCTCAATGGCAACCGGTTCAACCCGTGGCATTTTCAAGGCTACAAATACATCGAGGGCAACCCGGAAATCACGGCGTTCCGGGCTGAATCCGAGATCCAGCAGTTTTTCGACGAGCGCGACGACGGGTCCGCCGGGTTCCGGTTTGAGCGCATCTATTTCGACACGCAGGCGGGCAGCCCGATTGCGCGGCTGGTGAAATCAGCGCAAACGAAGTATTCCGGCCGGGAACCTCGGATCCTGCCGTTTTACGAGCGCCTCGATGGGTTTGACCTGATCCAGAGTTGGGAGCTGTTTACGGACTGGTCGGGGCAGGCGTTGATCGCCCATGAGAAGTACGGCACGCCGCTGCTCGTCATGGTGTGGGATAACATCCCGTTCAACATGGAGCGCAATCCCGCGCGGCGCGACCTCAAAAAAAGGGTGGCGGCCGGCGCAGACCTGTTCGTGGTCCACACGGAGCGGTCGCGCCGGATGCTCGGCATGGAAGGCGTGAACGCCAATCGGATTGTCCTCATCAACCCCGGCGTAGATACCGACAAATTTTCCCCCGGCCCGCGGGCCAGAGCCGGGTTCGGGCTCGATGACGAGGATTTTGTGATCCTTTTTGTGGGTTGGTTTCTGCCGCGCAAAGGGATGGACTACCTGGTGCTGGCGTTGCGCGAGTTGATCGAGGACCCGGAGTGCAACAGGCGGCGTGTGCGCCTGCTGGCGGTGGGTTCCGGCCCGGGAAAAGACCGGATTGACACGCTGCTGGAGCGGCTGGATCTCCGCGACTCGTGCGTGTTCGCCGGGCCGCTGCCGTACAGCCGGATGCCCGAGGCGTTCCGAGCCGCGGACGTGTTTGTCCTGCCGAGCATCGCGACGCCCGAATGGCAGGAGCAGTTCGGGATGTCGCTGATCGAAGCGATGTCTTGCGGGACGCCGGTGGTGAGCACGTTGAGCGGGGCCATCAGCGAGATTGTCGGCGATAGCGGGATTTTGTGCCAGCCCAACGATTTTGTCTCAATTCTGGATGCGCTGAAACGCCTGATGGCGAATCCGGGGCTGCGGGAAGACTTGGCGGCAAAGGGAAGGCAGCGAGCGCTGGACCTGTTCACGCTCGAGCAGTTTGCTGGCGGCCTCGGCGGGGCCTACGCGAGCCTGATTTGACAAGCCATTGTGGAGTGCGGCAGCTTGCTGCCGCTTTTTGCAGTCAAGGCTTTTCCTGCAAATCACGCTGAGCTTGTCAATCAAAACTGTTTGTGAAAAAAAGCGGCAGCAAGCTGCCGCACTCCAAATGGGCCTGCGCCGGCTGCCCACACGGAGTATAATGGGTAGCGAATTGGTGGGCTCCGAACTGGAGATGAGCAATGGACCGCGACACGAACATTTTGTCTGACGGCGGGCGTGGAGCGGCGGGCGCGAACCCGCACGTGTTTTGCCTCGAGGGCAAGACGCTGGCGGAGGCGCTGGCCGAATGCAGGACGGCCAAAGAGCGGCTGCGCCTGCTGCCGCAGTATGCGTCTTTATGCGACGCGGTTGGCGCCGCCCACAGCCGGGGCATCATCCACCGCGGCCTCAACCCCGGCGCGGTACTGCTCTCCGATTACGGCGAAACCGTGATTTCCGACTGGAGCCTGAGTAAAGTCCGCGGCCGGCCTGACCAGCAGCGGGGTCGTTTTGGGGAAGCGGCGGCGGGTGGGGCGTTGCGGCCTTACCTGGCGCCGGAGATTGTGAAGGGTGGCCTTGACGAGGTGGACGCGCGCTCGGACGTTTACGCGCTGGGCGCGATTTTATACCAACTTTTGACGGGCAAACCGCCGCGTTCGGATGGGGGCGCCCCTGAACCCGCCGATGCGGTGGAGGCTGAAGTTCCGCGCGAGCTGGTGCAAATCTGCCGCCGCGCCATGTTCCAGGAAGCGTCGGCGAGGTACGCCAACGCCTCGCAGCTCGCCGAGAGTGTTCGCCAGGTTGACGCGCAGGCGGGGCCGGCTGCGCCCGACCGGCCGGCGGGGGGAGTCGACCCGCTTTACAGGACGCTGCTGGGGGCGGCGGTCTTATGTCTTGTCGTGCTGGCGGCGGGGTTCGGTTTCGTGTATCACGGTCTATCGACGGATCGCGCGGAAGCGGTGAAGATCCGCGATAAAGAAATCGAGTTGCGACAGGATGCCGAAGAGGCGCGCGTCAAGGTGGCCGAGGAATTAAAGGACGCGGATACCATCCGGACCCGGCTCGAAAGCGACCGGGACCGGTTCGAGGATGCGCTGGCGGCCGCGCGCGGAGAGCTTGAACAAGTTCGCGCGGAATTGAAGAGCACGACGGAGGAACTCATCACGGCGCAGGGGGCCGTCAAACGCGCTGAGACTATCGCAAAACGGAACGCCTCTGAGCCCTCAGCAGCAGGTGAAACCCCGCCCGAAGCGGAAGAAACCATTGAGCAAGAGGCCGTGCCCGAGACGCAGGAGGAGCCGGCGACGGAATCCGCCGAAGGGCCGGTCGAGTCGTTTTCGACGCCGCTGCCCGAGCTCGATCTCGAGCCGGCGGCGGCGGCTGAAACGGCCGCTCCCGAGGCGCCCGCGCCCGCCACGCCCGAGGAGCCCGCGCCCGCAGCGCCCACTCCAAAACCGGCCGGAATCGAGAAGCCGGATTTTGCCAAAGCCATGCCGGATCTCATTGCCAGCGTCGTTACCGTGGAAGGGGCGGAGTCCCAGGCGGCAATTCGCATAACCGGCGCGACGCCCCCTGCCATCAAGGCGATGGGGTTCCGTGACGGCGACGTCATCACGCGCATCAACCGCAACCCCGTCAAGACGGTCAACGACGCCAGACGCGCCCTCACCAACGTCCAAAAGGACACCGGGTTTTCGATCCGCGTCACGCGCAATGGGCAGGCCGGCTGGATGCGCATCAATTTTGCCCCGCCGCCCGCGCCGCCTGCCGCTCAACCGCCTCAGTCAGAACCCGCGGCCGCCGAACCCGTTCCACCGTCTGCGGCCGACGCTAATGGCACAGCCAACGCCGATGCCGAACCGCCGGCGGAGGAGCCGCAACCGGCCGCGACAGAACCCGAACCCGAAAACCAATAGAGGTTCTTACAGGTCCTATATATAGTTTCTGAGTCACTTGTGTAAAGGAGGGGGAGCATGCGTTCTTTTTTGCCGCTGATTATGGGCTTGCTTCTGATTGGACTACCGGCATCGGCCAAACACGCCTTCTATCGAATTGTCGATGTTACAACCGGCGCCTCAGTTGACGTGCCGCGTTTCCAGGACGATGAGAGCGTGGACGAACCCATCGGCTGCGATAGCTCACGCAAAGTCTTTTACGCGCTCCGTCAGGGGCCTGATATAGAGTGGACATGGAAATTACGAACAATTTCTTACGACGGCAAGGTTCTTTCAGAAAAGCCCCTCCCGGGCTTTCACTGCGAGACATATAATCACGGATTTCCTTCCATTGCCTGAATGCTACCGCCATTTATACATACGAAATTCCCGGCGGGCAGATGACGAAGCTTCCACAAAAGTTCCTGGGCAATGTTGTTCCCCTTACCGGCAGCGACAAGGTTCTCTGTCTCTTCGACCCCACAATCGATAAGACCTCTGACAAACCGCTGCGACTGTATGGCACGACCGGGGAAAAGGTCATCGGGACTGTTCGTGGAATCCTTGGCAAATAGGGTAAGATAAGCGTTCTGCGGAGTATCTGGGGAAAAATTAAAATGGTGGGGGAGAACGTGAAACGTTGAAAATTCTGACGGATTTCCAGGGCCATACGGTACGGCTATCCGACGAGCGATGGCGCCACATCGTAGAACATCCGGAAATGGCCGGGATGGGCGCGGCGTTGGAGGAGACGTTGCGTAGCCCGGAGTTGGTGATTCGTTCGCGGAGGGATCCGGCGACAGCGTTGCACTACCGATACTATCTGCACACGTTGGTGGGCGGAAAATGGCTGTGCGTTGTGGTAAAGTTTGGTGTGATTGAACCGTTTGTGTTAACCGCGTATTTGACGGACAAGCCAAAGAAAGGCGAATTAATATGGCGCAAACCATAAAAGTCTGGTACGACGCCGAAGGCGATTTCCTGGAAGTGTTGTTCTCGGACAAGCCCGGGTATATGCGCGAAACGGATAACGAGGCCGTTATGGAGCGTGTCGATGAGGAGGGCAACATCCTCGGTTTCTCCATCACCGATGTGAGCCGCATCGAGAAACAGAAACCACTCGTGGCCGAATTGACCCGGCCCCGCTGATTCGCGGCTGAAAACTACGCGAAAGCATACGATATCCCCCCATGATAATCACGAAACAGACCGTTGCCGAAAAGATTGCCGCGTATTTTCATCATGAAATTACGGTGGCGCAGTTGGCAGACTGGGCGGAGCAGGCCATGATGGATGGCGAGTTCAGCAAAAGCGATGCCAAGACGCTTTCGGCCGTCATTGTCCGCCTTGGTGTTGCCGACGTGCGCGCGTTTGGTCTGGCGTGGGAAGACTGCGTGGAGCTTCTCCGCCAGCTTGGGTTTTCTCCCCGCGTGGAAATAGTCCAAGTTTAGGAACTTTTTTTCTTCCTCATTTCCACCCGTGCCACCAAAAAACACAGGCCGATTTAGTGGCTTGACATAGCAGCGTTTCCAGTCCGTCCAGTCAGTCTTAGAAAGCACTATATTGTCTGGACGCCTGTCAGGCGCCTGCGGACGTATTCCAGGGCAAGGACAGCGAGCCTTGTCTGGCTCCACGGGTCGGCGCCGACAATCGAGACTTCCCAGGTAGCCGCGCCTTCGGGCGAGAGGAAGTGAATCTGCGTCTGGGTTGTACCGCCCGAAATGAGGAGGGCGCAATCGGCGTTCAGCGCCTGCCGAACAACGTCCGCGCTTTCCGCTTCGTGGCGGGATAACTTGGCGCCGCGGAACGTGGGGGAATCCAGGACGGCGAGCCGTTGGGCGAGGCTTGCGGCGTGGGTTGTTCCGCCGACGGCGAGCGTCCAGCCTTTTTCCCGCAGCAACCCTTCCACGACGCCCTCGATGGTCAGGTTTTCGCCGGCGCCCATGACGAGTCCGGGCAGGCGCTCGCGCACGTTGACCTCGATTGAGTTGATGAGTGCATCGGCTTCCTCGATTGACGCGGCCTTGGCCGTAATCCGTATGCGGACGGCGTCGGGCGACGCGAGTAGGCCGATGGTCGGGTTGGGCGAGTTGAGGATGAGGTCGCCGATGGCGGCGTCGACCCGGCTCTCGCCGATCCCGCAGACTTTCAGGACGCGGCTGTGGATGACGCCGGTGAGGCCAAACTTCTTGCGCAGGTAGGGCAGCACGCTGCCGGTCAGCATGGGTTTGAGTTCGTGCGGCACGCCGGGCATCGAGATGATGACGCCGCGCGCGTCTTCGACGATGAGGCCGGGCGCGGTGCCATTGGGGTTTTCGATGGCGATTGCGCCGCGCGGGGCAAACGCCTGCCGCCTGTTGTTGTCGGACATCCTCGCGCCCAGCTTGTTGAACCGGGCCACCAGCATCTGGAACAGTTCTTCGCGGAATTCGAGCGGCCGGCCGAGGAGGTCGGCAATACAGTCGCGGGTGATGTCATCCTGGGTTGGGCCGAGCCCGCCGGAGGTGAGGAGAACGTCGGCCCGGTTGAGCGCGGCATCGAGTGTGGCGCGGATACGCTCGGGATTGTCGCCCACGGTGGTTTTCTGGTAGACGTCGATACCGTTTTCGGCGAGCGATTGGGCCATCCATGCGGCGTTGGTGTCGACGATCTGGCCCAACAGCAGTTCCGTGCCGATCATGAGGAGTTCGCACTTCATGGAACGGTTCCTTTGGAGGAGACGGTTGGGGAAAAGGCGGAGCAGTCGGGGGTGGGCGGTTTAGCCAAAGTATTTCTTGAAATACTCGGCGTTGTCCAGCCGTCGCAGATCGATTTTGACGAACCGGTCGAGTTCTTCCTGCGAGATGGGAGCAGCAAAAAAGGGATTTGGCCGGGCGGGCCGTGCGGGATGGGTGGAGTCGGGGCAGCCCTGGCTTTCTTCGTGGAAATACTCGGCTTCCTGTGCGAACACCCCTGAATCGAGGAACTCGCCGATGACGTCGGCCAGATGGGCTTTACGTTCTTCGGCGGAGCCGTGCTCGATGATTCTGCGGCTGATGGCGATGACCTTGTCGCGGAACAGGACGACCCACTCCCGGCAGGCGGGGCAGGGCATCACGACCACGACATCCTTGGGAACCCTGGCCGTGAAAATCTGGTGGGCTTTGCAGTGTGGACACATCACCATATTCAATCCAAATTTGGCTCCACGGGGGCTTTGGGCCCGTTGTTCGAACACACCCTCGCCTCATCTGGGATTCTAGTCGATCCCCTACAAAACTGTCAAATGGTTCTCGATAAAGACGCGGCAAATCTTGATTTAGAGGGCGCGTGCGTGGAAAATGCAGCGGGTTGCCCACGGGCGCGCCAACAAGGAGGAAACGTTAGATGAGCGGAATTGCGTTGCAGCTTTACACGATGCGGGAGCCGGCCAAGACGGACTTGGCGGGGATGCTAAAGCGTGTGCGCGAAATGGGTTGGGAATATGTTCAGTGGAGCGGGATGCCGTCGCTGCCGGCCCACCAGATCCGAGCGGCGCTTGACGCGGCGGGCCTGAAAGCCATTTCGGCGCACGTGGGAATAGAAGCGTTCGAGAAAGATTTCCCGGCGGAGGTGCTGTTTTGGAACATTGTGGGGGTGAAAAACTTGGGGCCCGGCGGGATGATGAACGACTGCAAGGATTCGCTGGATGCGTGGATGCGCGGCGCGAAAAGGCTCGATGCGGTTGGCGCGAAACTGCGGGGAGTCGGGATCCGGCTGTCGTACCACAACCACGCGTCGGAGTTCGAGAAGTTCGAGGGCGACCCGCGTGCGAAGCTGGACATCCTGATGGCGGAAACGGATCCGGCCAACCTGTTCGCGGAACTGGACCTGGCGTGGGTGCAGGTGGGCGGCGCGAACCCGGCGGAATATATCGGGAAGTACGCGAACCGGTGCCCAGTGATACATGTGAAAGACCTCGCGGACAAGAAGAAACTGGGCAAAGTCTATTTCACGCCGCTGGGGAAAGGCGTGCTGGATTGGCCGGAAATTTTCAAGGCGACGCGCGAGTCGGGCGTCGAGTGGTATGTGTATGAGCAGGACACGTGCGTAGACCCGTTTGAAGATGCGAAGGTGAGCTACGAGTTTCTGAAGGCGAACGGGCTCTAGTCAAAGGATGAAGTATGAAGTATGGAGGATGAATTATTGCGGATTTCGGATTTCGGATTGAACACGAACGGATCGGGGATGGGCGAAAAGAGGGACACCCCATCCGCCTGCGGCGGACCGGGGGGCGTCCCAACGCTGGATTTTCTGAATGGAGATCGATTTCTTCTGTTACGGGTGCGAGCGGGCGTATACGGGTGGTGAGGTGTGCCCGGAGTGCGGGGAACCGCTGGCGATCCGGTCGTTGGCGGAACCGGCGCGCGAGATTTTTTGGAGGCGGGCGGAGTCGATGTGGGATTACGGGGCGCTGCTGCCGGTAGCGGACGCCGCGAACATTGTGAGTCTGGGCGAGGGCGGGACGCCGCTGGTGGATGCGCCGCGGTTGGCGGGTTGGGCGGGGCTGGGCCAGGTTTTGATCAAAAACGAGATGACGAACCCGACGGGCTCGTTTAAAGACCGGCAGATCTCGGCGGGGATCAGCCATGCCAAAGAGATCGGGGCGGGCACGGTGGCGGTGGTGTCCTCGGGGAACGTGGCGTGCGCGGCGGCGGCGTACGCGGCGCGGGCCGGGATGAACGCGGTGATGTTCATGCACGGCCATGCGGCATCGAGCAAAGTGGCGATGGCGTCGTTGTTTGGCGGGCGCGTGGTGCAGGTGAACACGCCGTCGGCGAGCGCGGTGTTCGACCTATGCATAGGTGCGTGCAAGAAGTTTGGGTGGTACCACCTGTCGACGGCGGGGATGTACAACGCGTACAACGTCGAAGGCAGCAAGACGATTGCGTACGAGATTTATCAGCAGACCGGCGGCCACCTGCCGGATTGGGTGGTTGCGCCGGTGGGCGGTGGCGGGCTGCTTGGCGGGATCTGGCGGGGGTTTCTGGACCTCGAGCGGCTTGGCCTGATCGAGAAACCACCGCGGCTGGCGGGCGTCCAGGCGACGGGTTGCGCGCCGCTGAAGCAGGCCATCGAGAGCGGCGCCAGTTTTCTTGAGACGCTGAAACATCCCTGGCCCAACCCAAAGACGATCGCGGGCGGCATCGCCGATGATATTCTATTTGACGGCCACACGGTGCTGCCGGCGATTCGGACGACGGGCGGCGCGGCCATCGCCGTGGACGACGTCGCGACGCTCGCGGCCCTGCGGCAGATGGCGGCGCTGGAAGGGTTACTATGCGAGCCGACGTCGGCCGTGGCGGTGGCGGCGTTGGGCCGGCTGCCGGGTGCGGGGCCGGAGACGCGCGTGTGCTGCGTGATCACGGGCAGCGGCGCGAAAGATTTTTCCGCGGCCCAGTCGCAGGCCCCGTCGCCGCTGCGGATCGGGCCGTCGTTGGAGGAGTTGGATCGCGCGCTGGCGAGGTAGCCGCGGGGACTTCACGAAAGCCCGCACGTGTTAAACTCGTTGGCGTGGACGTTTGGCTCAAGGCCGATCTTTTCCCCAGGCAGTATTCGTGGAGTTAACGCGGCGAGGACGCCGCGTCTACGTATGCGGTTCATGTAAGGATGAAAGCGTATGGGCGAAGTGCAGCAACCCCGGCGAGTCGCGGTCGTGATGGCAGGCGGGTCGGGCGAGCGGTTCTGGCCGTTGTCGCGGGCGACGCGGCCCAAACAGTTGCTCCGGCTCACCGGCGCGGGGCAGTCAATGCTTGCGGAGGCGGTTTTGCGGCTCGCCCCGCTGATCCCGCCCGATGACATCTACATTGCGACGGGCGAGCATCTTATTGCGCCGATCCGCGAGGCGGGGGTCGGGGTGCCGCCGGAAAACGTCATCGCCGAGCCCAGCAAACGGAATACGGCCGGCTGCCTGGCCTATGCGACCGCGTACCTCCTCGCAAAATATCAGGGCGAACTCCCGCCGGACTCGGCCGAGGCGCAGAACGCGCTGTCCGTGGCCGTCGTAACGGCCGATCATCTCGTCGAAGGCGACGATGAATTCCGTGCGGCCGTTGAAACCGCGCTGGCCGCCGCGAATGCGGAACATGCCCTCGTGACGATTGGCGTCGAGCCGACGCGGCCTGAAACGGGCTACGGGTACATCCAGATTCCGGAAGACAAACTGCCGCTGGCGGGGTACGGGCCGCCGGATGTCTATCTGGTGACGGCGTTTCACGAAAAACCGGACGTGGGTACAGCGGAAGCGTTCCTGGAAACGGGCCGGTTTTATTGGAACAGCGGGATGTTTTTCTGGAACGTGGGCGATTTCATGCGGGAGCTGGCAGAAGCCGGCCCGGCGTACGCGAGCGCCGTCGGCGAGATGGCTCGGGCGATGCGCGAGGGGCGGGATGCGCGGGTGCGGGAGGTTTTCGACGCGCTGCCCGCCGCGTCCATCGACACGGTGCTGATGGAGAGGGCGCGGAAAGTGCTTGTGGTGTCGGCGCCGTTCGGGTGGGACGACATTGGGGCGTGGCCGTCGTTGGCGCGGACGCAGTCGTGCGACGCGCGTGGCAACCTGGTGGTGGGGGATGCGGTGGCGGTCGATTCGAGCGGCTGCATCATCTACAACGAGGCAGAACCCGGCGCCAAAGAGGTGGTTGTGGTCGGTGTGCAGGATTTGGTGGTGGTAGTGTGCGACGACGCGGTGCTGGTGGTTTCAAAGGAGCGGGCTCAGGATATCCGAGAAGCGGTGGCCGAGATGCGGCGCAGAGGATCGAAACACCTGTAGACGCGAAGCTCCGAGAGGCCGCGAAAAGCAGGGACAGACACGCTTTTTCCAAACTGCCGGGAAAAGCGAGTCAGTCCCTGTTTTTCGCTATGGGGATGAAAATGCGGCGGATGCTGGTGATCTTGACGGTATCGGTGTTCGTGGCCGGTGCGGATTCATCCTCGGGGTATTTCTCCCGCGCGTAGGCTTTAAGATCTTCGGCGGGGACATCGATGGGCTGGCAGCGCCAGAAGCTCGTGACAACGAAGTCGTCACCGCATTTGCGTGCAGTCAATTCCAGCGCGTACAGCTTTGCGCCCGCTTGAAAATAGAGTTCGCCTGTGACGGAAACCGCGGGGTTGCTCATTGTCGCAGGATCCAGCACTTTTGCTTCGATGCCGCCGAACGCCGCCGGTGTTATCTGCCCCAGCACCACGCCCTGTTCGGTCAACTGCCGCCGGGCGTTTTTGAGAAAATCAAAACAGGACATGCCCGGCGGGGTTTCCTTGGCGAAAGCCGCGGCATGAACCGCGGAACTGTTTACGAGCCGCTGATTGTCCTCGGCCAGCAGGTCTTTTCCGGTTTTGCCGTCGGCGCACAGGCGGTCGAGCGCGGCCAGGTTGGCGGTCTTCAGGGCGTCGACGACGGCGGCGCACGTCCGGGCGACGGCGGGGCCGTTGCCGCCGGGCCACGACGGCCACGGCACGTATTGCGACCCGCCGAGGGCAAGCACCGCTACGGCCGCAACGCAGGTGACAAAACCGACGTGGGGCAGGAGGCTGCGCCGGGGGCGGTTGATCCGCCGGAGGCTTGCCTGCAACTCATCATCAAACTGTAAACGCGCAGCGGCTTGTCTTTTGGACAAAACGATAATCCTTCGATGGAGAAAAGACCTGTTACGGAGAACATTTTACAAATGGACGTCATTGAAGGCAAGCGCGAGCGAGTAAAAAGCTGCTGTGGCAGTCACTTTAGCGCGAAGTCTTTGCTGTCAAGCGCGAAGTCGTTGCTTGTGTGGCGGTTAAAACTGCGATAGACTGGACCCGGTTTGCCTCTACAAAAAAGGGAACGGCACCATGGGTCGAAAATCCAGCAGTCGTTTCGTCCTCTCCCGCCGCGGCTTTCTTGCGGCATCCGTCGCCGCATCTTTTGGCGCGCCGCAGGTTGTTCCCCCCGAGACGCTGGGAAAAGGCGGCGGGGTTGCGGCCGGTGAGCGGATCGGGTTTGGCGTGATCGGCGTGGGCTCGCGTGGCAACGACCACATCAGGACGTTTGCGGGCTATCCTGGCGTGGAGATTGTCGCGCTGTGCGACCCGTACAAATCGAAGTGCGAAGCGGCCGGGAAGTTGCTGCAGGAGCGGCTGGCGGGGCAGGGCATCAAGCGCGAGCCGCCGGCGATGTACCAGGACTTCCGCGAACTGCTGGCGCGGGACGATATTAACGCGGTCGTGATTGCGTCGCCTGAAAACTGGCACGCGCTGCACGGGATTTCCGCTGTCAAAACCGGGAAAGACGTGTACGGCGAGAAAGCACTGGCGCGGACGGTTTTTGAGAGCCGGGCGCTGGTTGAGGAGGTGCGGCATCACGGGCGTGTGTTCCAGGTGGGGATGCAGCAGCGGTCGACGAGAGACTTCAGGTTTGCATCGGAACTGGCGCGGAACGGCTACCTCGGCAAGCTTCACACGGTGCGGGTGTCGGTTCCGGGTGGGCGGGCGCTACCCGACGCGCCGCCGACGCCGCCTCCGCCGGACCTTGATTACGACATCTGGCTTGGCCCGGCGCCGTATACGCCGCACAACGACCTCAAGTGCTCGTTCAACTGGTATTTCATGTCGGATTATTGTGCGGGCTGGGTCCAGTCGTGGGGCGTTCACCACATGGACATTGCGCAGTGGGGCGTGCCGGCGTTTGCGGGCGGCGTCGTGAAAGTGAAAGGGACCGCCGACTTCCCACGCAGCGGTCTCGCCGACACGTCGGTGACGTGGCGCGTCGAATACAGGACGGTCGACGGGCTGCTGCTGGTGTTCACGGACGACGGTCAGTATCAGATCGGCTGCCGGTTTGAAGGCGACGCGGGTTGGGTGCACGCCGACCGGTCGGGCATCTGGGCGTCACCGGAGTCGCTGCTCGATGTGTCCATCAAGCCGAACGAGGAGCACTTGTACGTGTCGGACGACCACCACGCCAATTTTCTCGAATGCGTGAGGGCGCGGAAAGACCCGGCGGCGCCGGTCGAGGCTGGGCACACGGCGAACGTGCTGGCGCTGATCGGCGATATTGCGACGCGGCTGTGCAGGGAACTGACGTGGAACTGGTCAACGGAGCGGTTTACGGATTGCGAGGAAGCGAACCGGTTTCTCGGGCGCACGATGCGGGCGCCGTGGATTGTCTAGAAGGCGCTTTTCGGGCGGTGCAGTGGAAGCGGCGTCCTCGCCACCTTCACCGCATCATGCCACGCCACATGAAGCGGCGAGGACGCCGCTTCCACACGTGCGCCCGGGTAACATATTTTTTTAGAACTGGAGGGAGCAAACGATGATCAGGCTAGCAGTCGCGCTGGCAGTTGGCTTCAGTTTTGCCGCTATCGCGGCGGACGTTCCGGCGAAGCGGGTCCTTCTTGTGACGGGCCAGGACTATCCGGGACATAAATGGCAGGCGACGGCGCCGGTTCTGGCGGAAGCGATCCGGGGCGACAAACGGCTCGAGGTGGTGGTCACCGAAAATCCAAAAGACCTCGCCTCGCCGGAAATCAACCGGTACGACGCGATCGTGCTGCATTTCATGAATTGGGAACAGCCGGACCCCGGCCCGCAGGCGCGCGAGAGTTTGAAGAAGTTCGTTGAAGGCGGGAAGGGGTTGGTGCTAGTGCATTTCGCGTGCGGCGCGTTCCAGGACTGGCCGGAATTCAGAAACCTCGCGGGCAGGTCGTACGACCCGAAGCTGCCGCCCCACGACCCGTTCGGCCCGTTTCGAGTTGAAATCACCGGCGAAAAACATCCGATTACGGAAGGCCTGCAAGGGTTCGAAACCACCGACGAACTTTACACGTGCCTGGCGGGCGATCGGCCGATAAGAGTCCTGGCGAGCGCGAAATCGAAAGTCGACGGTAAAGACTATCCGATGGCATTTGTGTGCGACTATGGGCAGGGACGAGTTTTTCACAGCGTGCTCGGGCACGACGCTCAGGCTTTGGAAAACCCGCCCGTGGCGGAGTTGTTCCGGCGGGCAACGGCGTGGGCCGCGGGGTTGAAGGCCACGGCGGGCGCGGCGGATGCCGTACATTTGTTCAACGGGAAAAACCTTGACGGGTTCTACACGTTCATCAAGGGGCGCGGCCGGGGCCAGGATCCGCTGGACGTGTTCACGGTCAAGGATGGGATGTTGCGGATTTCAGGCGAGGAATGGGGTTGCGTTACGTCGACCGATGAATATGAGGACTACCATCTGATTGTGGAGTTCAAATGGGGTGAAAAGACCTGGGGCACGCGCGCAGAAAATGCGCGGGACAGCGGTGTGCTGGTGCATTCGGTGGGCGAGGACGGCGCCTATGGGGGCATTTGGATGACCTCGATTGAATGCCAAGTGATCGAGGGCGGCACGGGCGACGTGATTGTGGTTGGCGACAACACCGACAAGTTCAGCGTCACTAGCCCCGCGGCCGACGAGAAACAAGGCGACAGCCCCGTGTATCAGCCCGGCGGCAAACCAGTGACGTTGAACAAAGGCCGGGTGAACTGGTGGGGGCGCGATCCGGAGTGGAAGGACGTCAAGGGGTTCCGCGGGCCGCGGGATGTTGAGAAGCCCGTGGGCGAGTGGAACCGTTACGAATGCATAGCAGACGGTTCAACGATGAAGTTGATATTGAATGGGGTCGTTATGAACGAATGTTTCGACGTTCGCCCGTCCAAGGGGCGGATCCAGATCCAGTCCGAGGGGGCCGAGCTTTTTGTGCGGCGGGTCGATCTTGTTCCGCTGGGGGGGCGTACCGAGACGCCGGCGGCGCCCGGCAGAACATGAGGTGAATGGTGGCACACATGAATCGGCGTGGTTTTCTTGTTCAAACGGCGGGCGGCGTACTTGGCGCGGCGCTGATGGGTGACGCGCGCGGAGCGGAACAGCGGCCACCAAACATCATTCTCATTCTGGCGGACGACCTGGGCGCAAAAGAGTTGTCGTGCTACGGCAACGGGGAACATCGCACGCCCAACCTCGATAAACTCGGCGAGACCGGCGTCCGGTTTGAGACGTGTTACGCCAGCCCGTTGTGCCATCCGACGCGGCTGATGATCATGACGGGCCAGTACGGGTGCCACAACGGCGTGTACAACTTTGCCGGGCGGCGCGGCGGGCCGGAGCCGAATTCGCCCGTCGAGGATGTTGCCAAGAGCCACGTCACGTTCGCGAACCTGCTCAAGAAGGCCGGGTACGCGACGGCGCTGTCGGGCAAATGGCAGTTGTCGGGGAAACAGCCGACGATGATCCGGGAGTGCGACTTCGACGAGTATTGCGCCTGGGCGTACAAGCAGGATCTGCCGGCTGGCGTCGAGCACACGGGCGCGTGGGAGAACGATGAAAGGACGGCGCGGTATTGGCACCCGTGCATCGTGAAGAACGGCGAGTACGTGCCCACCACGCGGGACGACTACGGGCCGGACATCCACATGGATTTCGCCATCGACTTCGCAAAACGGAATAAGGACAAGCCGTTTTTCATTTACCACACCATGTGCCTCACGCACGCACCGCACATGCCCACGCCCGACACGCTCGCACCCGGAGCCGACCGGTTCAGCACCGGCCAGCGGCACTTCAAAGGCGCAATCGAATACGCGGACAAGCTGGTGGGCCGGCTGATGGCGGCGTTGGACGAACTGGGCCTGCGGGAAAACACGCTGGTGTTTTTCACGGGCGACAACGGCACGGGCGGCGAGGGCAAGGGCGAGCCGACGGAGCTTGGCGCGCGGGTGCCGATGATCGTCAACTGCCCTGGGACTGTAAAGGCGCGCCGGGCTACCATGGAACTCACCGATCTTTCCGACATCCTTCCGACGTTGCTCGAGTTTGCGGGCGCGCCCCTGCCAACCGACCGGCCGATCGACGGTGTTTCGTGTGCTCGATTTCTGAGAGGCGAAACGGAGGCCACCCGCGAGTGGATACACAGTTTCCTTGGCGACGCGCGGCTTCTGCGCACGAAACGGTGGCTGCTCGAAGACAACACGCCCCACCACTACGGCCGGCTGTACGACTGCGGGTCGAGCCGCAATGGCGACGGCTACAAAGAGGTTACCAACTCGACCGAGCCCGAAGTCGTGGCGGCAAAAAAGCAATTCGAGGCGTTGCTCGAGAAACTGCCGGCACCGATTTTGCTCGAAGACGTCCCGCCGAAAGAGAAAAAGGCGGCAAAACGGGCCAAATAGGTGGCTGGCGAACGAACCATCAGCCGCAGGATTCATTTTCGCCCGGTCGTTGTTCCCTTTTCAGGAACCGATGGAGGACAGCGAAAATGAAACCGACGGAAACTCTCAAACACGAACATCAGATTGTGCTGGCGGTGTTGACCGGAGCCGAACGGGAGGCGCAGAACATTCAGGCCACCGGCGAGGTCGATGCCGAAAAAATGGGCCAGATCCTCCATTTCTTCCGCGTATTTGTTGACAAGTGCCACCATTCCAAAGAGGAGAGGCTGCTGTTTCCGCGGCTGCAACAGCGGGGTATGTCGGCGCAGGTGGGGCCGATTTCGATCATGCTGCGCGAACACGTCGAGGGCCGGGAGGAAGTGGCGGCGATTTCGGACGCGCTGGAGAGGCATCAATCGGGCGACGCATCGGCCGCCGCCGACATCGCCTATCACCTGCTGGCGTATGCGGAACTGCTTCACGACCACGTCGCAAAAGAGGACAATGTCCTGTTTCAATTCGCCGACGACATGCTCACCGATGACGACCAGAAAGAATTGGCGGAAGCGTTTGACGACCTCGAAGCGAGGGAAATGGGCGAGGGGGTTCACGAGGCGTTGCACGAGTTCGCCCACGCGATCGTGAAAAACGAGTGATGTCAAGCGTGCGGCGGCCTGGAAGCTGTCTCAGAATCCCATGCGAGTCAATTTGTGGTGCGGGCGTCTCGCCTGCACGTGGCATTTTTTCGTGTCCCTTTTGCGGCTCTTCCTGTGAAACCGGCGGCCAAGGTTGCCAAATATAACTTACACGTGCAGGCGAGACGCCCGCACCACAATACAGCCCGAATTTGCATGGGTTTTGAGACAGCTTCCTTTGCGCCGCTTTTGCACTCATCCCTTGCGCCGCTTGATATCGAGCGCCAGCTTGATGCCTTTTTCGCGGATCACGCGCAGTTTCAGGCCGGTTTCCGTGAGTTTGAAGAACCGCTTGCCGTAACGCCGCAGCAAGCTCGAGTCGATTTCGAATCCAAGCCCGGGCCGGGTGAACGGGGCCAGCATCGCGTTTTTGTCCGGCAGGATGGGGGAGATGATTCCTTCGCGCTCGGCGGGAACCCACGCCGGCTCTTCGAGCGGATACTCGAGCGGGAGTGTGTTGCCTCTATCTGCCAGGACCATGTTCCAGTTGACGTAAAAGCCGATGCCGTTGGTCCAGGTATGCGGCGAATACTCGCGGGCGTGCGCGTGGCATGCGTCGATGACCTGCTTGACCTGGGCGATGCCGCCGGCGAAGGTCGCGTCGGGCTGGTAGACGTGGAAGCAGTCCTTTTCGAACATGACCTTAATTTCGTCCCAGCCGTAATTGAGTTCGGCGCCGGAGATTTTTATTTGTGATACCTTTTTCAACGCGGCGTTGCCGTCGTAATCGCGCGAATCCAGCGGCTCCTCGAGCCAACGCAGCCCGTTGGCGTGACAGGCCGCGGCGAATTCTGTTGCGCGCTTCAGGTCCCAGGCGGGGAGTTGGTCTACAATTGAGACCAGCCAGCCCTGATTGGCGTCGACGCCGAGTGCCATTTTGCCGCCGAGCCCTTTGGAGATTTGTTCAACGTGCCGGATGTCGTCTTTTAATTCGGCGTTTTTGACTCGCAGCTTTGCTGTTTTGAATCCGCGCTCGCGCATTGCCAGTAATTCATCGACGCGGCGCGCGGGCTCGTGCATCTCGCCGGTCGAACAGTAGACTTCGACGGGCCGCGCCTCGCCGCCCAGCAGTTCGTAAACGGTCTTGCCGGCGGCCTTCCCGGCGATGTCCCAGCACGCCGGTTCAATCCAGTAGTTGCGCCACCCGAGGTAGCCGGCCTGTTTGAGCAGGCTCTGGACGCGGTCGATGTCCGTCGGGTCAACGCCGAGCAGGTATCCGCCCATGAGTTCGCCAAGGCCGGAGCGCTCGCGGCCCATGGCGGAACCCGCGGCGTACCCTTCGATGCCGTCATCGGTGACGAGCTTGATCAGGGTGAACCGGTTGTGCGTCTGGGGGTATCCGGGGATCCAAGTCGGCCAGAACGTGGCCTTCAGCGGCACCGACACGTGGTACATCTCGATGCGCGAAATCTTCATGCTGCCAACTCTCCGCGATTCTGCCTCATGTCTCAAGCCCGGGCCGCCGCCCAACCGTCTGTGATGAGCTTATAGCCTTCGACGTAGACTTCTTCGGGGCTGCCGGAGAGGTCGCGCCACACGCAGGTGGTTGCGGCGAGGTCGGGCATGGCGCGGCCGAACGCTTCGATGGTGAGCCAGGCGTCGTACCCGCCGGCGCGCAGCGCGCGGAACGTTTCGGGCCAGTGCACGTGATCCCTGCCCGGCGTGCCCCGGTCGCTGGCGGAAACGTGGAAATGGCCGAGCACTGCCGCGTGATCGCGAATGCAGCCGACGGGGTCTTTTTCTTCGATGTTGCCGTGGAACGTGTCGTACATGCCTTTGAAATTTGGGTGGCTGACGCGCCGGACGTAATCGGCGGCATCTTTGAGCGTGTTGAGGAAGTAGCACTCAAACCGGTTGAGGGGCTCGACCGTCATCAGCACCTTCGCGTCCTGGGCGTAACACGCGATGCCCCTGTGCACCTCGGCGCCGCGCTCTTTCTCGCCTTCGGTCGGCCCTTTTCCGCTGAACACGCCCAGCGGCTGGTAAAACGGCCCGCAGAGGACTTCAGCCCCCATCGCGGCGCAACAATCGACCGCCCACTTGAGGTGCGCGACGGCGCCTTCACGATCGCTCACACTCTCGCTGATGCAGTTGTGCGCCTTGTCCGGCATGACGGTGACGGCGGTGCATTTGAGGCCGGCCTCTTTCAGTGCGCGGCCCAGCTTGGCGTAATGGGGCGCGTCGCCCTGAAACAACGGGATTTCGACGCCGTCGTAGCCCGTCGATTTGAGCTTCGAAAAAACCGGAAAATGCTCTTCGGTGACGAAGGCTGTCCACAGCAGCATGTTGAACCCGATCTTCACCTCGACCTCCCTTGGCGGGCCTGTCTCCGCCTGGGGCTATCATGCAGGAAGCGTTAGCCGGGGCGCAAGCGGAATGGCGGGGGATGGGGAAGGGACGGATCGGACGGATCGGACGGATCGGACGGATCAGACCGATCAGACCTATAGTGCAGGCCAGTCGGCAATTGGCCCGGTGTGGTTGCAATCGGGGCTTTTTTCCCATTAGGCTGTATCGAGGAGGATCAGACATTTATGACGCCGCGCCAGCGGGTGATTCGCGCACTCGAGTTTGACCGGCCCGACCGCGTGCCGCGGGACCTGTGGGCGTTGCCGGGCGTCTCGATGCTGCGCAATGCCGAGCTGCAGGCCCTGCTCGAAAAGTTTCCGGTGGATTTTGATCGCCCCACCGGCGTGTACGGTCCCTCGCAACGGGCGCGGGGCACGCGCAACGAAATCGGCGTATCCGTCGACGAGTGGGGCTGCGAATTCACTGTTATGGAAACGGGCGTCGTGGGCGAAGTGAAACACCCGCCGCTGTCTGACTGGTCGCGGCTCGAGGGGTGGGCGCCTCCGTGGGAACTGCTGGACGGCGTGGACCTGTCGTTAGTTGATGCCACCTGCAAAGAGACGGATAAATTTGTGATTGGCGGGACGCACGTTCGGCCGTTTGAGCGGATGCAGTTTCTGAGGGGTTCGGAAAACCTGTTCATGGACCTGCTGGCGCGGCCGCCGGAGTTCGAGCATCTCCGCGGGCTCATCCACGAGTTCAACCTCCGCGACATGGAGATGTGGGCCGGCACCGGCGTCGACGCTATCAGCTTTATGGACGATTGGGGCGCGCAGAACGCCCTGCTGATCGACCCGCGGCTCTGGCGGGAAATCTTCAAGCCGATGTACAAAGCGTATTGCGACATCTGCCGGGGCGCGGGCAAGTACCTGTTTTTCCACAGCGACGGTCACATCAGCGACATCTACGCGGATCTGGTGGAGATTGGGGTGAGTGCCGTCAACAGCCAGTTGTTTTGCATGGACATCGAGGAAATCGCGCGCCAACACAAGGGGCGCATTACGTTCTGGGGCGAAATCTCCCGCCAGCACATCCTGCCTTTTGGAAGCGTGGCGGAAGTGCGCGATGCGGTGCGGAGGGTCCGCCGGGCGTTGGACGGTGGTACCGGCGGCGTGATTGCCCAATGTGAATGGGGCCTCCGCGACCCAAGAGAGAATATAGAAGCCGTGTTCGAAACTTGGATGGAGAAATTGTCAGCATTGTGACTCATCGGTGCAGGCCCCATTCACACTGAATGGGGCCTGCGCGACCCGCACGAGAATATTGAAGCCGTTTTTGAAACCTGGATGGAGGAGTTACTGCCGTTATGACTCATCGAGAACGCGCCATGGCCGTGTTGAACTACCAGCCGTACGACCGCCTGCCGGTCGTCCATTTCGGATTCTGGGATGAGACCCTCGTGAAATGGGCGGACGAGGGCCACATCACGCGCGAGGAAGCCGCCGAATGGAAAGACGGCAACCCGGTCGACGCGGTGGTGACGGCGAAGCTCGGGTTTGATTTCAACTGGTACTCGTGCATGATGCCGAACACGTTTCTGCTGCCGGAATTCGAGCGGACGACGCTCGAGGTGCTGCCGGACGGCTCGCGGAAAGTGCTGGACAAGTGCGGCGTGATTGTGCTCGAGAAAGACGGCGCCACCGGCATACCGGCCGAGTTCGACCACAAGCTCAAGACGCGCAAAGATTGGGAGGAACATTACCTGCCGCGGCTCGAGTTCAGCATCGAGCGGGTGAACAAGGGGAGCGTCCGGGTCAATGAAAAGATGATCGATTTCGACGCGGGCGGGCTCGATTTTTTGCGCGCGGATACCCGCGATTATCCCTACGGCCTTCATTGCGGCAGCCTGTTTGGCCGGATCCGGGAAGTTGTGGGCGTACTCGGCTCGACGTACATCTACGCCGAGGACGAGGGCCTGTTCGACGAGATGATCGACATCGTCGGCAACTTGTGCTACACGTGCGTCAAGGCCGTGCTCGAAACCGGCGCCAAGTTCGATTTTGCCCATTTCTGGGAAGACATCTGTTTCAAGAACGGCCCGCTGGTCAACCCGTTCGTGTTTGACGAGAAAGTCGGCCCGTACTACCGGCGGATCACCGAGTTGGTCAACGGCTATGGCATCAACATCGTGTCGCTCGATTGCGACGGGCTGATCGACGCGCTGATCCCCGCATGGTTCAACAACGGCGTCAACACGATGTTCCCCATCGAAGTGGGGACGTGGGGCGCCAGCATCGAGCCGTGGCGCAAACAGTATGGCAAAGAACTCCGCGGGATCGGCGGCACCAACAAGGTCGTGTTCTCGAGGGATTTCGCCGCGGTCGACGCGGAAGTCGAGCACCTACGGCGTCTGGTCGATCTCGGCGGGTACATTCCGTGCCCCGACCACCGGATCGCGCCGGACGGCGAATGGGACAACGTCAGGTACTACTGCGACCGGATGCACCAGGTGTTTGGCTGACTACATCAGAAAATGGGGCCGCTGCAGCTGTTGAAAAAGTCTCCGTGGGCCATGCGGTACGTGCCCAGTTGCATGTCGTACGCCTAAGGGAAAAGCAAAGGAGGTGTTCCATGAGAACAACGTTGCAACGATGCGCGATAATTTTGATCTTCGCGTTTATTATCACGGTTGTGAATACGCTGACAGTGGTTCCGGCTCGTGCTGAAGAAAGCCGCACAAACCCTGCGTCCAACCTACTCATCAAGTTAGCGCTGCCTACACAGATATCCGTTGACACGTTAACAGTATCAGGCAACTATGTGTATCTGGGCTGGCATCCGTTTGGCTATGGGAATCCTCCCGGCGGCTTTGGCATCGTTAGTATCGAAGATCCCAGCTCATGTAAGCTGGCTTGGTCGTCGAAAGGCCTCCCATACCCCACGTCCATATGTGTAGTCGACAACATTGCCTACGTTGCGTTTATTACCAGGAATAAGCGCGGGCCTGAGGGGCGTCTGGAAACCTTCGACGTAACGAATCCTATCATGCCAAAGCCGTTGGGTGGATTGGACCTGGACGGACCTGCCGAAGAGCTTACCGATTTTGTGCCAATTTGTATGGATGTGGCAAATGGGTGCGTCTTCCTTGGAATGCAGGGCGGAATGAACATTGTGGACGCAGGCGATCCTTCTGTTTTGCGTTTGTTGAAGACGTATCTAACTCTCGGATTCAAAATACCGCAGAGTGAATGGATGGGCGTCAGCGACATTTGTGTGGATGGAGCGCGGGCCTATCTCGCAGGACGTGGGCTCCGGGTGCTTGACATAACCGACTTGAGTTCACCCAAACCAATCGGGTCGTACATCTTTGCCGGTGACGCTCAGTCGGTGACTGTTCAAGACGGCAAGGCATATCTGGTGGTTTTTGAATATGCGCCCGGTCCGGAAGGCACCCATGAGCTTGAATCGGCTCGTTTGGACATTGTCGATGTGGCTGACGCTTCGAATTTGCGGTTGCTTCAAGGAATCAATCTATCGAAAGACACACGCTCAGTTGTTCTTGGCAATGGGGTAGTCTATCTGGTTTCGGATGACGACTTGACGGTGAATAGGATTGATGGCGTAAAGCCGTCCTTTTCGAATGATAAACTCGTGATACCATGCTGCAACGGCGGCGGCTTTAAAGTATTCGATGTTAGTGTTCCAACCTCTCCGCGTTTGTTGGGGACATATCTGATTGAAGGGGACTCTCAACAGCCCTAGCGCCCCATTCTCTCACGCGAGTAGTCTGACGGCCTTATTTCGCGGCCTTGATTGGTTTCAACTCCATCTCTTTTACCGTGATTTTCATGGTGGCGAACTCGGCGCCGGGGTGAACCTGGAAGCCGATTTTGCCGGTGGCATATGAAGCATCGCGGACGTCGGCGGTCTTTTTGCCGTTGAGGGTGACGACGAGGTGGTCGCCCTCGGCCCGGATGATCATCGTGTTCCAGTCGTTTTTCTTCTCGATGGTTGGGTCCAGGTTGGCGGCGAGGAACAGCTTGCCGGGGCTGTAAATCGTGCCGGAGTAAGCGACCGGGTCTTTGTACTCGAGGATGTCGGCCTGGTAGGCCTTCTCGGGCGACTGATAGCGGAACCACACCCCGCTGTTCGCCGGCCATACCACTTTGTAGACCACCTTGAGCTCGAAATTGTCGTAGTCCTTTTCCGTGAACAGGTCGCCGGGGGCGTTCTTTTCGCCCTGCACGCCCACCAGCATCCCGTTCTCAACCGACCACTTCGCGTTGCCCTCAGCCTTCCAGCCCGTCAGGTCTTTCCCATTGAACAGCTTGATCGGCGCCTCATCCGCCGCGAAAGCGCCCCACGCGCAAATGAAAGCCCCCAATACAACCGCGACAACCATTCTAATGTGCAGTTTGCCCATGTTCTTACCCTTTCCGCTGTTGGAAATCAGCGCCCGCCTTTCCGCCGGCGCTCATACGCGTGCGCACGCGCACGGTCCACTATGGCAAATGGGCCGGCTAAGCGTCAAATAGCCCGCGCTATGAAACTGACTCGTCGCGAGGTCGTCCGGGTGGGCCACTTGGCGCACACTCTACAGGTCCTATATGTCCTGTACGTCCTATTCCGTTACGCTCGGCTTGGTTTAGGGCCCGAAGAGGTATAATCTTGGCTTGCCCAAAAGTTCTCCTTTGCCAAGAGGGACTACTGATGTTATATTCAGATGGAGGTGTTGTGTTCCGATGAATGTGGCCCAGATTGTCGACCGGCTGAAGTCCGATGCCGAGTTTAAGCGGAACTTGACGGCATGGCGTGTTCTGGAGGCGCGTCCGGCGCAGTACGCGGATTTTCCGCGGCAGCTTGATTCGCGCCTGATCGAGGCGTTGCAGAAGCGCGGCATCCACCACCTTTACACGCACCAGGCCGAGGCGATCGAGGCGGTTTTGGCGGGGGAGAACGTGTGCGTGGTGACGCCGACGGCGTCAGGCAAGACGCTTTGCTACAACGTGCCGGTTTTGAACCGGCTTTTGGAAAACCCGGAAGCGCGTGCGCTGTACCTGTTTCCCACGAAGGCACTGTCGCAGGATCAGGTCAACGAGCTCAAAGGCACCATCGACGACCTGGATGTCCGTATCGGCACGTACACGTTCGACGGGGACACGCCGGCGTCGGCGCGGAAAGCCATCCGGAGCGCGGGCCACATTGTGGTCACGAACCCGGACATGCTGCACACGGGCATCCTGCCGCACCATACCATCTGGATTAAGCTATTCGAGAACCTGGAATACATCGTTATAGATGAAATCCACCATTACCGGGGCGTGTTCGGCAGCCACCTGGCGAACGTGATCCGCCGGCTGAAGCGCATCTGCCGGTTCTACGGCTCGAAACCGACGTTTATCTGCTGCAGCGCCACGATCAACAACCCGAAAGAAATCGCGGAGAGGATCATCGAGCAGCCCGTCCGCCTGATCGACAAGAACGGCGCGCCGGCCGGCGAGAAGCATTTCCTGTTTTTTAATCCGCCGGTGGTGAACCAGGAACTGGGGATACGGAAGTCGTCGGTGAAAGAAGCGGCGCGGATCGCCACGCAGTTCCTGACGCGTAACGTGCAGTCGATCGTGTTTGCGAGGAGCCGGCTGCGCGTCGAGATTATGACCACGTATCTCAAGGAGGCGATCCGGAAACTGAACAAAGACCACAACCTCGTTCGCGGGTATCGCGGCGGGTATTTGCCGACGGAACGCCGCGAAATCGAGAAGGGACTGCGGGACGGCGAAATCATGGCCGTCGTCAGCACCAACGCGCTCGAGTTGGGCATCGACATCGGTTCGCTGGACGTGTGCATCATGGCAGGGTATTCGGGCAGCGTGGCGAGCACGTGGCAGCAGGCGGGCCGGGCCGGACGCCGCACCGGCGTATCACTGGCGGTGCTCGTCGCGTCCAGCTCCGCCCTGGATCAGTACATCATCGGCAACCCCGAATATTTCTTCGACCTCCCCCCGGAAAGCGCCACGGTCGATCCCAATAACCTGATCATCGCCACCAGCCACATCAAATGCGCCGCGTTTGAGATTCCGTTTATCGACGGCGAATCGTTCGGGCTCGATGTGGCGTCCACGCAGGAGATCCTCGAATTCCTCGCGGAAAACCGCATGCTGCGCCACGTCAAGAACAAGTGGCACTGGTCGGCGGAAACGTATCCGGCGGAAGAAATCAGCCTGAGGACGGCCGCGCCGGGCAACGTGGTCATCCTCGATACGTCGGACAACGGTCGCGTGATCGGCGAGGTGGACCTGTTCAGCGCGCCCGTCGAGGTGTACAAGAACGCCATCTACCTCCACCAGACCGCGCAGTACACGATCGACGAACTCGACCTCGAAGACCGGAAAGCGTACGCGCGCCCCGTTGAGGTTAATTACTACACGGACGCGCAGATCAAGGTGGACCTTAAAGTCATCGACACGTTCGACCACACGCGGCTGGCGCACGTCGAGAAGCACGTGGGCGAACTGAGCGTGACGTGGCTGCCGACCATGTACAAGAAGATCAAGTTCGGATCACACGAAAACGTCGGCTATGGCGATATCCATCTGCCGGAGTCGACGATGCACACGTCGGCCTACTGGATCGAGTTTCCGGACAATGCGGGCGAGCGGTTCGAACTTGACCAGAAGAGTCTGGGCGAAGCGCTCAACGCGCTGGCCAACACGCTGCGGCAGGTTGCTCCGGTTCAGGTGCTTTGCGACCTGACGGACATCCGGGCGCAGGCGATGGTGCGCGCCCCGTTCTCGGATAAGCCGACCATCTACCTGTACGAGGTCTACCCGGGCGGCGTCGGGTTCAGCGATAAGCTCTACACGCATCACAACCGGCTGATTGAGGCGGCCATCTCGCTGCTCGATCACTGCAAGTGCAAGGAAGGCTGCCCGAGTTGTGTCGGCCCGTCGCTCGAAGTTGGCCCGCACGGCAAACCGGGGGCGCTTCAACTGGCTAAGCTTGCGCGGATGGAGTAGCGTATGCCCGATATTAACGATAAACTCAAGCAGTTGATGGCGCAGCGCGGGCTGATGCTGGGCTCGCAATGGCGGCAGGAGCGCGACAGGGTCGAGCAGCAGCGGCAATCGGCGCGCGCACGCGGCGACTTCGAGATCGACAAGTTCGTGCCCGGCGAGGTTGTTGAGAACGAGGCCGGCTCATTTTACCGCGTCAGGACGGATTTCCCGCTCGAGACATGCCAGGGGGGCGTCCCGCTCGGGGACATTTTCAGCGTGGCCGGCGAGCATATTGCGTTTTCCGCGTGCGACGAAGAGCTCGCGGGGTTTGACCCGGCCACGGCGTTGTTTGTCGATATCGAAACGACGGGTTTGGCCGGGGGTGCGGGCACGACGGCGTTTTTGGTTGGCGCGGGTTATTTCGCGCGCGCGCGCGTCGGCGAGCCCCCGGTGTTCAGGCTCGATCAATGTTTCATGCGCGATTTCGACGATGAAGAAGCAATGCTGCTGTATCTCCAGGACATCTTCGCCGGGGTCAAAACCATCGTCACGTTCAATGGCAAGACGTTCGACATCCCGCTGCTGCGCTCGAGGTTCATCTCGAACCGGCTCCCGTTCCGGCTCGACACCGCGCTCCACTACGACCTTATCCACGCGGTGCGCCGGATTTTCAAACTGCGCCTCAAAGACTGTAGCCTGGCGAACGTCGAGCGCGAAGTGTTGAACATCCGCAGGCACGACGACATCCCCGGCGCGGAGATTCCGCAGGTATGGTTCGACTACCTGCGGTCGAGGGACGCGCGGGTGCTGCCACGCGTGTTCAGCCACCACCGGAACGACGTGGTTAGTTTGGTGGCACTTGCGGCCTTGATTGCGCAGCGGCTGAGCGTCCCGTGCGGCGACGGGTTCGACCATGCCGAGGACCGGCTGTCGGTTGTGCGCCTGCACCACCGCCAGAAAAAGTTCGAGGCGGTTATCGAGCACGGGCGCAAGCTGCTCGAATGCGAAACCGACAACGGCCTGCGACGCGAGTGCCTGTGTATCCTCTGCTCGGCGTACAAGCGCATGCAGGACTGGCAGCAGTTGGAAGAAATCCTCAACCTGATGACGCGCGAGTTCCCCGGCGACCTGACGGCGCGGCTCGAACTCGCCAAATACCACGAACACCGGTCGCGCAACCTCGAGGAAGCGCTAAGGATTTGCCAGGAAGCCCTGCAGGTTTGCCCGGCGTATGATCAAGGTTTTCTGGCCGATTTCCAGCGCAGAAAAACGCGCATCGAACGTAAGCTGCAAAAAAACCAGCCCGAAGAAGCGTAGGCCGACTTCGCCGCCGACCTTGTTGGCGCATCGGTGTACTTAGGCCGCAAAAAGCAGGGACAGACACGCTTTTCAAACTGCCGAAAAGCGAGTCAGTCCCTGTTTTTCGCTCTGCCTGCAAAGAGCAGGAAGTTTTTTTTCTTGGTGCGGCGGTGGCTTTTTCATCAGTTTCAACACCCCCTGTTTTTTCTACGGGTTGTTTTTGCGACGGGGATTCGCAAGAATAATGGCGTTGAACCAAGGAGAGACGTCCATGCGCATTTTCGTTGCTACATTACTTGTTGTTGCCGTTGCCGCGGTTGTTCAAGCCGCAGAACTCCCGAGCGTGGCTTCGTGGGTTTCGGTTCAAGATGGATCGCAACTTTTGGCGCCGCAGGAGGCGATCCGGGCGCGCGAAGCTCGCCGTGATGAGAAGGCGGACATCCGGCTTGACACCGGGAAGACTTACCAGACCATGCTGGGGATGGGCTCGTCGTTCGAGCATACGACGTGCGCGAATCTGTGGCGGCTCGAGCCGGGGGTGCGCGCCGACGTGGTCGAGAAGATCGTCTCGCCGGAGAACGGGATCGGGATGAACCTGATGCGGATCTGCATGGGTACGCCGGATTTCACGGGCGAGCCGTGGTACTCGTACGACGACATGCCGCCGGGTAAAAAAGACCCGGACCTCGAACATTTCTCGATCGACAAAGACAAAAACTACATCCTGCCGGTGCTTAAGCTGGCGCTCGAAAAGAACCCGAACCTGCTGTATTACGCGTCGCCGTGGAGCCCGCCGGGATGGATGAAAACGTGCGACGACATGATCGGCGGCCATCTCTACCCGCGGTACTACAACGTTTACGCCCGCTATTTTGCGAAGTTCGTGGACGCTTACCGGCAGGAAGGCGTAGCAGTCTATGCGGTGACGGTTCAGAACGAGCCGGGCGTGAACAAACGGGACGCCGAACTCTCGTGGTGGTACCCATCGTGCCAGTGGTCGCTGGTCGAGGACGAGGACACGTGGTGGCCGGTCCCGCACGACATCATGGGCGTACCCGAGCGCGATTTCATCCGCGACCACCTTGGGCCGGAGTTTCGCAAGCAGGGGATCGAGACGAGGATCTGGTGTTACGACCACAACCTCAATAACCTGTGGTACCCGCGCAACATCCTCAGCGATCCGAAAGCGGCCAAGTTCGTCGAAGGGACCGCGTTTCACCCCTACGCGGGCAAGCCCGAGGCGATGGGCGAGTTTCACGGCGAATTTCCCAACAAGGACGTGTTCCTCAGCGAAGGGTCGACGCGGGGCGTGAAAGGCGCGGCACGCATCATCGAGTTCCTGCGCAACTGGGCGAGAAGCTACAATGCCTGGGTGACGGTCGCGGACTCGAAGGGCGAGCCGAACAACGGCCCGTTTCACGCCGGCGAACCCGTCGTCACCGTGGACGCTGACACCCAGGCTGTCACGTACAACTTCGAATACTACATGTACGGCCAGTTCATGAAGTTTATCCAGCGGGGTGCGGTCCGGATTGACTCGGGCGCGATTGAGCCCAAACTCAGCCACGTCGCGTTCAAGAACCCCGACCACACCGTGGTGCTCGTCCTGGCCAATCTTGACAAAAAGCCCAGGGAGGTGAAAATCACCGACGGCGCCCTGAGTTTCGCGGGGAACGTTCCGGCGGAGTCGGTTTGCACGTACCAGTGGCGCGAGTAAACGCCCACCAATGCAGGCGAGACGCCTGTGCTACAATTCGTTGAATGCGGGCGCGGCGCGGATTAGAATTGGGCTTTCGTGACCTGCAACTAACTGTCTTTTACCCAACGAGGAGAACTTACATGAAGTACACGGTGCTGGGAGTTTTGCTGGTGGCCGCGCTGGCGGGCTTTGCGATGACCGCGTGCGCCGAGTTTGACAAGCCCGTTATTAAAGAGTGGACAAAGATGGAGCCCAATGAAAAGGGCGAGATGAAAGAGGTCCGGTATATGACGATTGACGGCGTCATGGTTCACGAGACCGACCCCGCCCTGCAACCGCCGCCGCCCGTCGTGACGCCCGGTACCGAGAGCACCCAGGAAAAACCGGGGCTGGCGCCGTCCGACGCCGTGGTCCTGTTTGACGGCAAAGACTTGTCGAACTGGACCTCGACCTCCGGCGCGCCCACCAAATGGATCGTCACGGACGGCGCGATGAGCCCCACGAAAAAATCCGGCATGGTCCAGTCGAAGCAGGAGTTTGGCTCGTGCCAGTTGCACGTCGAGTTCGCCACGCCGAAACAGGTCGAGGGCGACGGCCAGGGAAGAGGCAACAGCGGCGTGTTCCTGATGGGCAAATACGAGGTGCAGGTGCTGGATTCGTACGAGAATGCGACGTACCCCGACGGCCAGGCGGCGGCCTTGTACGGCAGGGCAAAGCCGCTGGTGAACGCGTGCCGTAAACCTGGTGAGTGGCAAAGCCATGACATTATTTTCCACCGGCCTATCTTCGAGAACGGCGAGGTGGTCAAGCGCGCCACGTTCACCATATTGCACAACGGTGTGGTCGTGCAGGACCACACCGAACTGAGCGGCGGCACCGATTGGCGGGGGAGCCACGCGATTTCCAATTACGAGCCGCACGCCGATAAGGGGCCCATCCGGTTCCAGGACCATGGCAACCCGGTCCTGTTCAGAAACGTCTGGGTGCGTGAACTGAAGGACTGAGCGACTGGCAAATAGGATAGGCTGAAAAGAGAGCGGGCCGCTGGGAGGTTTCCCAGCGGCCCGGCTGAATTATTGGCCCGGGTCTTCTTATGTGAACAGGGGCGCGAGAACGAGCGAAATCACCGCCATCAGCTTGATGAGGATGTTGATGGATGGGCCGACGGTGTCCTTGAGTGGGTCGCCGACGGTGTCGCCGACGACGGCCGCTTTGTGGGCGTCGGAGCCCTTGCCGCCGAAGTGGCCTTCTTCGATGTACTTCTTGGCATTATCCATTGCGCCGCCCGAATTAGCCGTCTGGATGCCAAGCATCAGGCCGGTGACGATTGAGCCAACCAACATGCCCGCCAGGCCGGCCGGGCCGATCGTGAAGCCGATCAGGACCGGGAAGCCGATGGCCAGCATGCCCGGAACCATCATGCCTTTGACGGCGCCGCGCGCGGCGATGTCGACGCACTTGTTGCTGTCGGGGTGCACGCCGGGCTTGCCCTCGCGCAGGCCGGGGATTTCTTTGAACTGCCTTCTGACTTCGTTGATCATAGCGAAGGCGCAGACGCCGACGGCCCGGAACAGCAGCGAGCTGAACAGGAAGGGCAGCATGCCGCCGATCAGGATGCCTGCCAGGATATTGGGTCTAAGCAGCGACACGTCAGTCGGGTTAAGTTTTGCGGCCAGCATGAAAGCGCTCAGCAGGCCGATGGCCGCAAACGCTGCAGAACCGATTGCGAACCCTTTGCCGATGGCGGCGGTGGTGTTGCCCACGGCATCGAGGTTGTCGGTGATTTTTCTCACCTTGGGATCCAGGCCTGCCATTTCGGCGATACCGCCGGCGTTGTCGGCGATGGGCCCGTACGAGTCGACGGCGACGACCATGCCGGTCGTGGCAAGCATGCCGAACGAGGCGATAGCGATGCCGTACATGCCGCCGAAGTAGTAGGCGCCGATGACGGCGAGCGCCAGTACGATAATGGGCAGGGCCGTGGACTGCATGCCGACGGCGGTGCCTTCGGTGACGGCGATGGCCGGTCCGGACTGGGCGCCTTCGGCAATCCGCCGGACGGGCCTGTAGTTGCCGGAGGTGAAGTACTCACTGGTGAACCCGATCACCATGCCCGAGATAATGCCGAGCAGGTTGGCAGCCCACGGGCCGTACCACTCATACTTTACGCCATCCAGCATAAACGCATCACCTTTCTTAATGGCGTAAAGGCCCGAGACGATAATGGTGAGAATCGCACTTACATAAGTACCATACATCAGGGCCTTCTGTGGATTGGTCTTGGCGAAGATCTTGACATACATCACGCCGATGATCGAAGCCAGAATGCCGATGGCGGCGGTGTAGAACGGAAATGCCCGGACGTAATCCGAGCCGGCCATAACGGGAGTGATCGCGACGGCGACCGCGAGGCTGGCGATGATGGCTTCCACGTAAGATTCGAGCAGGTCCGCGCCAAGCCCGGCGACGTCGCCCACGTTGTCGCCGACGTTATCGGCAATAACGGCAGGGTTGCGCGGGTCGTCTTCGGGGATGCCGGCTTCGACTTTTCCGACGAGATCGGCGCCCATGTCGGCGCCCTTGGTGTAGATGCCGCCGCCGGATCGGGCGAACAGGGCCACCAGCGACGCGCCCATGGCGTAGCCATTGACAATCTGGGACTCACCGTTGAAGTACCAGTAAACGAGGACGAGGCCGATCATGGCGATGCCGACCACGCCCATGCCCATCACGGCGCCCCCGCTGATAGCCACGGCGAGCGCCGCTTTGACGCCACCGGTTTGGGCGGCGTTGGTGGTGCGGGCGTTGGACCGGGTGGCGATGAACATGCCGAGGAACCCCGCCATGGTGCTGGCGCCTGCGCCGCACAGGAAGGCGATCGAGGTGCGCCAGCCCAGCGGCAGGTCCGGCCTGCTTTCACCGAGGACGGCAATGGCAATGGCCAGGACAATTACGGTGACCAACACATAGCGATATTCGCGCAAGAGAAAGGCGAGGGCACCTTCCTGTATCGATCGCGACAGTCGCGCCATCGTTTCGTTGCCTTGCGGCTTTGAGAGGATGTAACTAATCAGGTAGGCCACGAACACCAACGCGCACGCGCCCGAGATACCTGATGCCCATAGGAAATGATCCAACATTCGCCCATTCTCCTTTCTTGCTTCACAAGAGCGTTCCGTTAAGCTTGTGCGGGCAGTTGTCCTTCGTGTTCGAGGGCCGCCCGCGCGGCATTCTGCTCCGCCTCCTTTTTGGTCGAGCCGCTCCCGCGGCCGACCGCCTTTCCTTTTATTCGGACTTCGACTTCAAACTTTTTGCGGTGGTCCGGCCCTTCGGACGAGACCACCTCGAATTCGGGCAACGGGACCCGCTCGGCCTGGCAGTAATTCTGCAGGCGCGACTTGTAATCCCACATCCTGTCGGAAGCCAGCTCGCGCTCGATGCCCGGCTGAAACACGCTGGCGATATACTCGCGCGCCTTTTCCCATCCCTGGTCGAGGTACAACGCGCCGAGAATGGCCTCGAGACAATCGGCCAGCAGGGCCATGCGCTCGCGGCCGCCCGCCAACTCTTCGCCTTTGCCCAGCCGGATTGCCGGGGCAATGCCAAGTTCTCTGGCAAGCCGCGCCAGCGATCGCCGGTTCACAATTCCGGCCCGCATCCGGCTGTATTCGCCGGGGGTCCGGTCGGGCACATGCTCGTATAAGTAATGGGCCACGGCCAAGCCGAGTACCGCGTCTCCGAGAAACTCGAGCGACTCGTAATCGCAACGCGGCCCCCGGGTCTCGGCATACACGGAGGCGTGGGTCAGCGCGCGGTCCAACAGGGCCATGTTCTTGATGCCCAGCCCGAGGTGTGAAGAAAGCTCTTTCACCACCTGGGTGCGTTTGGACTCGTCCGTCATGCCAACGCGTTACCGATCACGATCCCTTCCAATCAACCACCGGCATGGTTTCGCCGCCCACTGGTCTCGCCAATGAGGGTCAGTCACTGCATTCCCCCGGAACCACCCCGGATATTATCCGCACCAGCGGGCCTTACTGGCCCGCCGCTTCCGAAGAATTACCATTCAGCCGGGACTCTATGTAACGGACGAGGTCGCCGAACGTCTGGATCTGGTTGGCCTCGTCGTCAATGTCGACGTTGAACTCCTGGTCGAGGGACTCGTACAACTCGATGAAATCGATGGACTGCATGTCCAGATCCGCCACCAACAGGGCATCGAGCGTCACCTGCTCTGGCTTTTTACCCATGACTTTGCAAACGATTTGACGTGCGGTCTGTTCCACGTCTCTGGCGTTGGTCATGCAGTCCTACCTCCTGAAAAAGAAGCAGACACAGGGCTGGAGAACCTGTCGGGGCGGGATTATAACAACCCTTGGGGCAAAATTCTACAGGATGCGGCCTGGCGGCCTGGCCGCAAAAAAAAGCGCTTACGCGCCGACGGCGTCGGCGCCGCCGGTCATCCGGGACTTGATATATCTCACGAGGTCGCCGAAGGTCTGGATTTCGTTGGCCTCGTCGTCCATATCGACGTTGAATTCCCTGTCCAGCGCTTCATATAGGTCGAGAAACTCCATCGACCGCATGTCCAAGTCGCGGCTGAGGTTGGCTTCCAGCGTAACCTGCTCGGGTTTTTTGTTCAGGACGTCGCAAACGATCTGCCGAACCGTGGATTCGACCTTGTCTATATTCGCCATGCAGTTAAACCTCCTTGGAAGAATTCTGTCAGACACTACAGGACGATAAACGAACCTGTTACGGCGCGCGATTATACCAAGCCTGCAGACATCTTTTCTACACGAAGGCCGGAACGAACCAACCTGTTGTCAATCCGGCACATAAGCGTCTTAATGGCAGCCCGGAATCGGTCCGAAATCTTCTTATTACCGAACCGCCCCGTCAGCCGATCTTCAGCAACTGGCGGGTGTACTCGGCGTTCTTTTTGAAGTCGGCCACGCGGTCTTTCGACGGCACGGACGTCTCGAGCACCACCCATGCCCCGTAATTTATGGCCGCAATCGCTTCGGCGACCGGTTCCATTTTGACCTCGCCCTCGCCGAGATAGTGCTCGCCATCTTTGAAGTGGATCTGGCAGATCCGGCCGCCGAGTAACCGGATTTCGCCCGGCACGTCGTAGCCGTTGTCGGTCGAGTTCCGGATGTCGTAATAGACGCGCACGGCATCGCTCTGGACGCGCTCGAGAATGTCCACGTTCTGCTGGGCGGACAGGGTGTTTTCAATCCCCAGGATGACGCCCTTCTCTTTGGCCTTGGGCGCGGCGTCTTTCAGCCGCTGCACGACAACGTCCACGTCATTTGGCTTAAGATTGCCGTCCTTGTCGCGCAGGTCGCCCTTGCCGAAAAACGCCAGCAGAATCACCTTGGCGTCGAGGTCTTTGGTGGCGTCGATGACTTGGTCGAGCCATGTGGGTCCTCGCGGGTCGGTGGCGAGCGGGGCCGAATTCAGCAAACCCATCGCCGTCGACGCGGCGACTATGCCCGTGGCGGCCATTTTGTCCTTATACTGCTTGCGCCAGTCCGCATCGGCGATCTTGAGCACCTCGGCGGGGTTGCCGGCGGAGATTTCGAGGCCGTCCAAGCCGGCGTCTTTGGCGAGGTCGATCCCCTTGGGGCTGATGACGCCGAGCGACCAGTCGCACGCACCCACCCGGATCTTTCCGGGCGCCGCATCCGCAAGCCTCGAGAACAGAACTGCGCCGGCGATTGTCCCGGCGGAGCCGGCAAGGAATTGTCTTCGCGTAATCTTCATAAGCCACCTCATCAGTTGGGCATCAGTTAAGCCGGTGAGATCCTATTCAACCACGCGGAGCAAGTCAATCAACGGCGGCGTCCGCGTCGCACACCTATGGTAAGACCGACACCGGCAACTAGTGCCAAGGCAATTGCAACGCCCAACTGAACAGGCCACGCAGGCGTCGTTTCAGCAGGTTCAGGCCGCAGCGGTCGAGCAGGCTGAACAGCCTGCTTTTTTCCCGTGCCGCTTTCATCTTCAGACGCGATAGCGGTCGCGGGGGCCTTTTCGTCCGCCACCAAACCGGCCATATCAGGGGCTTCGCCTGTCGCATACGAGGTGCTGGCGAACTCGTCGATGACTTTAGTGCCGGGCGGCGGGGACATGGCGAAGATGTCGTCGTCAACCTGGATGCCGGTTTCGTACACGCTGCATACGCAGGTTCTCTGCCGCTCGGACTCGTGGCCCACTTTCCAGCGCAGCAGAGTCTCGGCGGCAAAGGGTGCGCCGGACTCGTTCCGCGCCACGCGTGTTACTTCGTATATCCAAGAGTCCGTCACTTCGGGCGTTTGGTCCTCCAAGCTAATAACCTGTTGTTCCACGCGGTGCGGCAACCAGCCGTTGGCCGGGTCGAGCCACACTCGCTCTACTTGCCGCACGGCGACGTGTTCACCATCCGTGCTTAATTCGAACCCCAGGCAGGTGGCATCGCCGATTTGTACGGGTTCCAACTCTTTGATGCCGGGTTTGGCCAACCACTCAGCCAATGGCGTTCGTCCCAAGGACCGCGAATAAAGCGGCGGCAGCAGTGCGTCAGGCCGGGGGCGGATGCAGAACACAGGGGCGTCGATAAGGTAGTGGCACATGGCTTTTTCGCCGTCGTAACTGTAATGGGAGACAGGGCCGGCCCACGGTGGGGCGTCGGGGTGTGGATCGTGTGTGATTGTGCAGCGGTACCGCGCGCCGTCAAACGTCCCGCTCACGATCTTGGGCGTGTAATCTTTCGGGTCCGGGCTTGCCGGTTCCTGCCAGTCCAGTTGAATGCGAAACGCGCCGATTCGCTTCTGAAGCTGGGCAAGCCCCTGCCGCGCCTGCTCGAGGTTTGTTTGCGCCGCCGCGCCCCCCATCAATGCCACTGCGCCGAGCAAAACGGCCACCGCCCTCGTTCTAAACATAAGCCACCTCACCTTGGCAGAACGACACTTATCCTATGCGGATTACCAACCAGGTGTCAATGTGAAAGCAGACAGGCGGAGAACGATATTGGATTTGAGATCTGAGATTTGAGATCTGAGATCAATCAACGGTGGCGTGGGCGGCGGGGGATTGGCGGGGCGCGGCGAGTTTGACCACGAGGAGTTCGAGCGCCAGGTTGGCGTCCACGCCGGTCGAGCGCATCATGAAATGCGTGTCGGTAACGAGCATCAGGGCGTCTCGCAGCTTTTTCACCCCCAGCTTGGCGGCGATCGGCGCCACTTTGCGCTGAATAAACGGGCTGACGGCGCGTGCGCCTTTTTTAACCGCCGCGACCTGGTATGCGTTTTTCATGATCCAGTTGATGGCGCCAACGAGTTCGTCGGGATGTTTCCCCATGTCGATCAGCCTCCGCAACGAACTGAGCGCAACGCTCGGGTCGCACGCGCCGATGGCGTCCGTCAGCGTCCACACCTCTTCCTCGGCCACGTCGGCGCACGCCTTGACGACGTCCTGCTCGCGAATGACGGGCTCGTCGCCGACAAACGAGATCACGACATTGAGCGCGTTGTTGACATCGCTGAGGTGCAGCCCGGATCGGCGGACCATCTCGCTGGTGGCGGCCGGCTCGATTTTCTTGCCCCTCTCTTCGGCGCGCACCCGCACCCAACTGGCGACGGCTGAGTCGTTGAGCATGGGGCATTCGACCACCAGGCCGTTTTTCTCGCACAGCTTGAAGAATTTTGTGCGCCGGTCGATCTGCGACGCGAGCAGGAGCAGCAGCGTGCGATCCGAGGCGTTCTCCAGGTAGTGAATGAGCACCCCGGCCTGCGACTCGAAGTTGTAAAGCTCCGCGTTCCGCACCAGAACCACCCGCCGCTCCGCCAGAAACGGCAGTGTCTGCGACTCGAGCACGATCTCGGCAGGGGCCGTTTCGTCGGCGTAGAAGGTCGAATACGCGAGGTCGCGCACGCTCGGATCGACAGCGGCGGCCACGACTTTCTCGATGGCCTGCTCGGCGAGATACGGCTCGAACGTGGCTTCACGCGCTTTTGGGGATTTGTACGGGCAAAACAGGACGATCGGCGGCAGCGGCGTCTTTCCCGCTTCGCGGATCAGTTCCTGTACATTCACGGCGTTTACCAGGGTTCGATGGTGCGGTAGAAAATGTCGGAGGCAAGTTGTTCGAGGGCTTCGGAAGCGCCCTGGTTTTCTTCAACACTGGGAAACGACCTCACCGTCGGCAGGAAATGCTCCGCGTTGCCCCGCAACCGATCCGACGACTGGCCCGACGCCCGCGTGTAAAACGTCGTCTCCCCGGACATCTGCGGGTCTTCCCACAGAACCTTGCCGCTTTTTCTGTCGGTGAGGCGCGCGCCGGCGAGCACCACGCACAGGAACTGCGTCACTTCGTCCTGCTCGTCGTAAATCAGCCCTTTGAGTGAGTAGTTGAGGATGACGCCGTCGAGCAGGAGGTCGGCTTCCTGGTTGTTGACGACTTCGAGCCGGCCGTCGGTGATTAATTTCCGGATGACAGCGTTGGTGAGCGGCGCCTGCAGGTCATATTCGGGGCTGTAATTCTGGAACGCGTTGACGGCAATAGTCCGGTACTGCGGGTCGAGCGGACTCCGGGTCGTATACCCGCAGCCGGCGATGCTGACGGTCGCCACGATCGCCAACACCGCTATGTACCGGGTCGTTTTCACGAGGCGCTGTTCCTGCCGAGAATCCTGTGGGCCAGCTTTGGCTGGGCCACCTGGTTTTGCTCGAGCCACTCGTTCGCTTTTTCGGCCGCGGCCGTGCCGGCGAACCCCTTCGCCGCGATTTGATAGTAAATGCGGGCTGAATCGTAATTGCGGCGCTTCTCGTAGAACTGGGCCGTCTTCAGCCGCTGCTGGGCGATCGATTCCTGCATCTCGCTTTTCTTTTCGGCGAGATCAGAGTTCCGCGCGTCGTCCGGGAAGCGTTCCTTGAACTCGTCGATGGCCGTGACAGCCAACTGGCTGGGCTGCTGGTCGTAATCGGACGGCAGCGCGCTGTCGTAATAGCAATTGGCGAGCCCCGCCGCGGCGTCGTCCACCCACGGAGACGTCGAGTAGTCTTCAATGACGCGCTTGTACTCGAACGAGGCTTCGATGTACTGCTTTCGCGTGTGCCGGCACAGGCCGACCTTGTACTGGGCTTCGGCGGCGGCATCGGTGAACGGCTGGTTGGCGATCACCATCGAATAGACTTCGCTGGCACGTTTGTACGGCCGTTTCGGCGCGAGGGTCCAGAACTTCTTGACTTGTTTCTGGCCATCGGCGTAAAGCTGGTCGCCGATCTGGTACTGCATCTTGATTACGTCGTCGTACAGGGCGCTGTTCGGATATTTCGCGACCACCTGCTGGAATTCCCTGGCCGCTTCGATCGGTTTGCCCTGCGCCATCCGGATTTCGCCGCGCAAGAACTGGTTTTTGTCCGCGTATTCGGTGTCGGAATAGTAGTCGGTGAACTTTTCGGTTTCCTGGATGGCCTTTTTGAATTCGCCCTCGAGCATCAGGCTGCGGGCGTATTCGACCTGGAGCTCCGCGGTCTCTTTCGGCAGGCGTTTTACGTTGATCCACCGGCCGGTCTGTGGCGTCCAGGTCCATTCGGCGTATGCGGGCAAACAGGATACGGCGGCGGCAACCAACGCAATACAAACGAATTGGCGCCGCAGCTTGTTGTTGGTGAGCATTCTTTGGCCTCCACGGTTTTGAAGCACCGGCCTCCGCGCATTCAGCCCACGTTGTGGGCCATGGGCGGCGGGGCCGGAAAAATACTATCAGGAAGCATTTACGGATAGCAAGCCTCGAAGTCTGGAGCCTCGAAGTCTGGAGTCTGGAGTCTGGAGTCCGGAGTGTGGAGGACAAAAGACAAAGGAGAACCGCTTTTATCTCGGCTGCGCCAGGACATGCAGGGCGGCGGCAAAAGATCGCGCGTCTTTGGCCAGCACGTAGAGGATGAGCAGGAAATGCGGGATGGTGACCGCCAGTTCGATCAGCAGGATGACGCCACCCGTTGGCGCAAGCGGAATAAATGCCGCCAAGGGTATCGTGGCGGCAAGAATGATGTACGAGAACACGTGCGGGTCCTGGTTAAGCACCCTCCGTGCGGCGTTGGCCAGCCGGACGAGGTAAAAAACGATGACGACGTCGGCCAGCGTCCAGGCGGAGCACTCGATCCGCGTCCAAAACAGGTACATCTCCGGCGTGAAGGCATTGCCCATGGCGTTCAGCAGCGCGTCAAGCATCGGCCGATTCCGTGCGACGGGCGGCGGAAGCGATCAAAACGTATGCGCGCCACAGGATCAGCGCGGCCACCCATTCCGCCAGGATCCACACCACACCCGCCAGGCGCAGATACAGGTACATCGCGTTGTAATAAACCTGGTTGGCGCTCCGGGCCTCGGCAAGCAGTATCTGGGCCGGGGCGGCGGCGTGAAGCAGGAATACGCCCGCCAGGCACAGCATCGCCGCGGAGGGTTTAGCAGGCCGGGCCGTTTTGGATGCGGCCGGCCCAATGAGCGCCTTCAATGCCAGATACCCGCGCAAACCCTGGTAAACAATGGCCACTTCCAGTACCACCCACGCCGTAATAAAACCGCTCCAGACGGCCAGGTGAACGCGCACCCGCCCGATCAGCAGCGTTGAGACATCCTGAGGAATGGGAGTGAGAGCGTTGATTGGGTGCCGGCCAAGAAAGATCACGGCGAGGAGAAGGAAGCAGTAGGCCCATGTCCGCGCCCGGCGCTTCTCGCTGTACCGCAGTTCAAGACGCGGCGGCAGGGGGCGCGTCTGGACGTGTCTGCGCGCCGCCATCATCATGAACAGGATGGCAAGTTCCGCGCCGATCCAGAACAGCCCGGCCGATTCCAGCCCCGCCGTGCGAAGAATTTGGCTGTAAACATCGCGCATGCCGCATTATGTGCCGTCGCACACGATCCAGGCAAACCAAACATCCATTCGTTGGGCGCGATTTTGGAAGGGGCGTCCTCGCCGCTTCCAAACTCTATAGGTCCCATAAGTCCTATGCGTCCTATATGTCCTATTCTTTCGGAACTTCCGGAGCCCCCAAAAAAGTTATAATCTAAGTATGAGCAAACCCGGCGTAGTCAGAGTCGGCACCGCGGGCTGGTCGTACGACGACTGGAAAGGCATTGTCTATCCCAAGCCGGCACCGAAAGGGTTTCACCCGCTCGAATACCTGTCGCGCTTCTTCGACACGCTGGAACTCAACGTGACCTTCTATCGCCCTGTCCCTGCCGGCAATGCCAAGACCTGGGTGCAAAAAGTCAAGGGGAACCCGCGGTTCAAGTTCACGGCGAAAATGTGGCAGCGGTTTACGCACGAGCGCGAAATCGAGCCGGCGCCGGACGAGGTGCGTCAGGTGCGCGAGGGAATGGACCTGCTGCTGCGCGAGGGTAAACTCGGCGCCGTGTTGCTCCAGTTTCCATGGAGTTTCAAGCGGACGCCCGAGAACCGGGTGTGGCTGGCCCGCCAGATCGAGACGTTCCACGATTACCCGCTGGCGATCGAGGTCCGACATTCGTCGTGGAACCAGCCGGACGTGTACGAGGGCCTCGCCGAACGGTGTGTCGGGTTCTGCAACATTGACCAGCCGCTGTTCCACCAATCGTTGACACCCAGCGCGAAAGTCACCTCGTGCGTCGGCTATGTCCGCCTACACGGCAGGAACTGGGAAGACTGGTTCAGAGACGATGCGGGCCGCGACGAGCGGTACGACTATCTCTATTCCGAAGAGGAACTCAAACCGTGGCTCGAGAAAATCGAGCAGATCCGCAAACAGGCCGATGAGGTCTACGTCATCACCAACAACCACTACAGGGGCCAGGCCGTAGTCAACGCGTTTGACATCCAGCACGGGCTCGGCAAAACCGATTTCGTCCTGCCCCAGCACCTCGTCGACGAATATCCCGGCCTCAAACGCCTGCTGAAGAACCAGCTTCCCTCATAAACGGCGCTATATGGAGTGCGGCAGCTTGCTGCCGCTTTTTGTAGTGCTGGGCTTCCCTTGCAAACGGTGTTGCACTTGTCAGACAAAGCTTTCCTTCCGAAAAAGCGGCAGCAAGCTGCCGCACTCCAAAACGCGCTTCACGGGATGATTGATTTCAGGGCTTCCATCATCACCGGCCCGGCCTGGGGGCAGGGCGACATGCTGACGAGATACTTGGCGTGTGGGTATTTGTCGGTGTTGACGAAGTAGTCCGGGGGGCAGATGTAGCCGAGATGGTCGAGGCCGAGGCCCAGGATAAACTTGGGCTCGGTGTCCATGAGTTGGCGCGTCTGCGCGGCGAAAACCGGCGCGGTTTCGCCGAGGTGCGTGGCGAATTGCGCCGGGCCGATGGCAAACCAGGCCGCTTCGGTTTCAACGGAATCGGCGAAATTTCTCGGCACCAGCCCCGCCTGGCTCATCCCTTTGAAGTTGTCGTTTGCGATCGGCATGTTGAACACCCGGCTGGCAAACCGGACGCGGGTGTCGGTGAGGACCGTTTCGTGCTCGAGCGCCGCGAGCGTCTTCGCGGCGAGGTCTTCCCCATACTTGCGCGCCAGTTCAAACGTGCGCTCGGGCGTGTTCGGCTGCATCCAGCAGCCGATGGCCCCCTGCAAAAACAGGTGCTCGCCCGGCAGTTTCGCCGACATCGATTTGTAGAATGACGCGACCCAGTCGGCGCCGGTGAGGGTGTTGTCGCCGTCGAGAACCGTGGGGTGGCAGGCGAAATTGGTGAGCGTGGCGATGGATTTGCCCTCTTTGTCGAGGAACTGCATGACGGTGACGGAGTTATCGACGTTGTTGGGTTCGCTGTCGTTGACGGCCCAGCCGGCGCACTGTGTCTCGGCAAACGCGGCGCTGGCCGGCTTCATATTATCGACCGCTTTGGCCACCTGCTCCGCGGCCGTCTCGACAAGGAGTTTCATGTACTCCGGGTTGCGGCCGCACGTCGTCTCGTTGGGCCCGTATATGCCGATGGTATCGGGCGCGGCGTGGGTGTGCGTGGACTGAACGATGATCTGCCGCGGGGGCAGCGAAGGCGTCTTGAGAAGCCGCGCCGCCGCCGCCCGAATCTCGCACGTGGTGTCGTACTGGATGCTCACGCTGTCAATAACCACGAGCGCCACCGAAGTCGTCCCGTCGCTGAACGCAACAGCTTTCGCAAACAAATCGTCGTGGACGCCCGTCGAAGCCCTGTTCAGATCGTAACCGGCGAGAAAAGTCCCGACCGGCGGATTAACGGGAGCGGACGAGGCGCCCACCATCAACCCCGGCACATCCGCAGCCACCGCCGAGACAGCCAGCCATGCTGCCAGCAGAACGCTTGTCATAAGGCTGAAAACAAACCGTTTGTGCATCTTTTACTCCCTTCTGGCTTCCGCGTCAGGCGTCCCAGTCGGTGAATCGCCTGCGCAGCAGCAGGTACAGGAAGAATGGGGCGCCCAGCAGCGTCGTCACGATTCCGATGGGGGTCTCGCCGGGTAATATCTTGCGCGCTATGATATCACAAAAACAGAGAAAACCCCCGCCGGCGACGGCGCTGACCGGCATGAGGAGCCGGTGGCGCGAACCCGTGATGCTGCGGACAATGTGCGGGACTATCAGGCCCACAAACGCGATTGTACCCACCACGGAAACCGCCACCGCCGTCATCAGCGACCCAACGACGAACGTCGACGCCTGCAGCAGCCTCACGTTGACGCCTCGGCCCGCCGCCAGTTCCGGCCCGAACCCGAGTTGGTCGAACTTCGGGGCTTGCGCGAGCAGGATAGCCGCGCACGGCGCCACGCCCACCAGCAGCGTGAGCACGGGCCGGTAGCCCAGCACGTCGACTCCGCCCATCAGCCATCGGTCCATCATCACGACGCGGTTGGGATCGGCGAGGTAGCGCATGAACAGGATGCCGCCGTTCGCGAGCATTCCCATGGTTATGCCGCCCAGCAACAAAACCGACGGCGAGATCCGGTCGCGGTGCGCCGCCAGCATGTACACGATAATGATGTCCAGTTCCGCAAACACGAACGCCAGCAACTGAATTGTCGGCAGGCCAAGCAGGTAGGCCGGGAATCCGTACGCGCCGATCAGGATCGTGGCGGTCCATGCGCCGAGCGCGCCGGAGCTGGCCACGCCGAGCGTGTACGGTTCGGCGAGTGGGTTGCGCAGCATCGCCTGGAACGCCGCACCAGCCAGCGCCAGGCCGCAGCCCACGATCAGCGCGGCCAGCGTTCTGGGCAGGCGCTGGTCGAGGATGATGCCCAGCATCGGCGCTTGCGACGGCGGCACCCCGTCACGCCATTCGCGCCACGCCTGGCCAAGATCGACCCGCTCCGTGCCCACCAGCAAGCTCAGCACGACCAGCCCGATGCTGGCGATTATCAAGGCCGCTGCGGCCATATTGCGCCCGGGGCGTGTCATGGCGCGTCTCCAGGTTGGGACGCCCCCCGTCGCCCTTCTGAGGGCGCTTTGTGGGGGGTGTCCCACTTTTCGCCCGTCTCCTCCTCGCGTGGCGCTTCCGCCCAAACCAGCGGGGCGCCCGTCTCCGGATGGCGCGAAACCCTGATTGGCGCCCCGTATGCGCGGGAAAGCAGCGGCTCGGTAAGGACGGCGTCGTGCGGGCCTTCCGCCAGCATTGACTGATCAAGCCCGAGCAGCAGGATGCGGTCGCAGAACCGCGCGGCCAGGTTGAGGTCGTGCGTGACAACCAGGATGCCATAGCCACCGGGCCGGTTGTGGGCGAGCCGGCCGAGCAGCGAGAAAATTTCAATCTGATGGTGGATATCGAGTGCGGAAGTCGGTTCGTCGAGCAGGAGGATTTCCGGTTCCTGCGCCAGGATGCTGGCCAGCAGCACACGCTGCCGCTCGCCGCCGGATAATGTCAGGAAATCGCGCCCCCGTAGGTGTTCGACCTCGGTGCCGGCCATGCACCGTTCCGCGGCTTCCTTATCGCGGGGGCCAAGCGCGCCGAACGCGCCCATGTGCGGGTACCTTCCCAGGCAGACGACCTCGAACACGTTCAGCGCAAACGCCGGATTCACCGCCTGCGGCAAAAACGCCACACGCCGCGCCCGATCCCTCCCCGCGTACGCCGAAAGCGGCTTGCCGTTCAGCGACACGGCGCCGTGCTGCGGGCGCAGAAGGCCGCACATCACACGAAGCAGCGTGCTTTTCCCGGACCCGTTCGGCCCGACGAGGCCGACGGTTTCGCCGCCCGCCACGGAGGCGTCGACGCAGTTGAACACGGGCCGGCCGGGTTCGTAAGCAAAACTTACCGACTCCGCTTTAAGATTGGCCGTCATGGCGTGGGCGTCTCAGTGTTGCGCGCCGCGTCCGGATGCAGTAGGCCCGCGAGCAGCCTAGCTATTTCGCCGATGCGCGGGCCCGGCCGCACCGCGTGTGGCTCCGTGATCACGTACACGCGCCCGTTTTGGACTGCCGGCAGCGACGGCAATTGCCGCCAATCCTCGATAAACCGCTGCCGCTCCCGGTCATCCATTTTCTCGCCCGCGTGAAACTCGAGGATAACCTCGGGCGCTTTCAACACGACCGTCTCCTTGGACGCCTCCGGATAGGTGGTCGGCGCATCCGCGTAGATGTTGTCTCCCCCGGCGACGCTGACCAGCTCCGATACGAACGACCCGCCGTGCGCCGTGTAAAGCGTGTTGAGCGTGTGGTCGTGGCGCATCGTAATGATGAGCACCTTTGGCCGCGGCCAACCCGCAACGGACGCACACACCTGGTCCAGCTCGCCGCGGATGCGCGCCCGCAACTCCTCCGCTTCCTTCTCGCAACCCAGCGCCCGGCCAATCTCGCCGATCCCCCGGTCGATGCCGTCCAGGCTGTCCATATTGACGCTGAGCAGCGGCACCCCTTTGAGCCTGGCGTACTCCGTGATTTTTGGGTGGCGTCCCTGCACGATTAACAGTTCCGGGTTGAGCAAGGTAATCTTTTCCAGGTCCGGGTCGACGTATCCACCCGCTTTGGGGAGCCCCGCCACTTCAGGCGGATAATCGTCGTACGAGCCGACGGCGATCACCCTGCTGCCCTGGCCGAGGGCAAACACGGTTTCAGTGAGGTGTGGCGCCAGCGTTATGACGCCCCGTGGCTTCGCGGGCGCAACGGAGTTGCCGCATCCCGCCGGCGCAACGGCAACCAGCGCAATAGTCGCTAAACTCCATATAGGTCGTATATGTCCTATAGGTCCTATGCGTCCTATCTTAAATGAGCTTTCTTATTCTGCGGGCCACTTCGTCCCGGAACCGCTCAATAAATCCCAGCACAAACTCGACCGGGTCCGCGTTCTCGTTCTCGATCAGCGGCGTCAGGTCCATCGCGAGATTAAGGCCCGTGGTTTCATCCGTGCCGTAAGCTGTGAAATACGTCGCGTTGGCCTTGCGCCTCCCCATCGTGGCGAGGTCGTACCGTTTGCCGCCGGCAATCTGCGAGTCGAACACGCCCAGCAGTGCCGCCTGAAGGTTTTCGTGCCCCGAACAATTGAACGGCGTCTTGTCCGCGTCCGTCATCCAGTCCAAGTCGCGCCACACTTCGCACCCGTAAAGGTTGCGCGGCCGTTCGCCTGCCGGGATTCTGCGCACCGCCTCGATCAGCTTGATGGCCACGCCGACGTGGGTGTCGTGTTTATCGGCGAGGTTGTGCGTATAGACGATTTCCGGCCGGGCCACCTTAAGCAGTTGAACCAGATCTTCGAGGGGGCCTTTGTCGGCGGGATTCTTGATGGACCCGCTGGGGTGATCGAGCAGCGCCAGCGCCGAATACTCGCCGACCACCGCGGCCTTTTTCTGTTCCTTGCGCCGGACCACGCGCATCTGCTCGTCCGTATAATCTTTGTAGAGGTTGTCGCGCGGGCAGCCGCTGCCGTTGGTGACCACGACGCCGGCGAACCACATGTCGCCCCGCTGAAAGCACTCGAGAATGCCCGCGGCCGCCATGATCTCGAGATCGTCCTGATGCGCCCCGACCGCCATGTGCGTAGTCCGCTCGAGCGCACCCGGCATCGGCGTGCCGTCGGGCACGAACAGTTCTGCCGAATCCAGCCGAAACTTCATTGCCGCATCCTCCGCGTGATACGCTGTCGCTGCTACTTGTTCAGGGCTGGCAGGCTGGCTGCCGCAATGGATTGGCCGACACGCCGGCTCTTCTCGTCGGGCAGTTGGATCTTGATATCGTCCGCCAACCCCGCAAAATCTCCCCGCAGCACCTCGTTGGCGCCATCGAGGATGATCTGGCCGCCCGACCCCGACGTGCAGCGACCGAGGATCAGCACGTGTCGCAACTTGTAGAAGTCGGCGTAATGTGCGATGCCGTAGCCCATGTAATAGCCGATGCTCTGCCAGATTTTCCGCGCCCCGTCGTCGCCCGCCTCGAGCCGTTCCTGCACCAGCTTGAGTTTTTCCGCGTCGGAGATGTCTTTGGGGATGTCGATGCCGGCGTGCGGCGCAAGCCGAAACACGCACTGTTGCGAAAAGTATAACGCGCCCACGCCCCGATCGCCCGACCACTCGTCGACCGGCGCCTCGGTGCTGTAGTCGATCGGCGCGAACGCCAGTTCGTTCAGCCACCCCGTGATATTGCCGTCGGGCGTGACGTACCCGCCCGCCTCGCTCGATCCCAGCGCAATTCCGAGCACGCCGTTGTCCTCGAGCGACATCGATCCCGCCAGCGCCGTCACTTCGCCGTCGTTCACCACCTCGAGCGGGACCTTGAACTCGTCGCGGATTCGCAGAAACAGGTTCTTGACCTCGTCAAACCGTTCTTTGGGCACGCCGCGGAACAGCGACGCCACCTTCACCTGGTTGTTGATGTACACGCCGGCGCTGCTCCCGCCGATCGCGTCCACCCGCGGCATTTTCGAGGCGGCCATGCGCAACCCGGCCATGATTTCGTTGTAGTGGTAGGCGGGATCGCGTTGTTTTTGCGGCTCCCAGACCACTTCCTCGCTGAACACCGCCTCGCCGTCAACTACGGCCGAAACCTTTCTGTCGGACGCACCGAGGTCAAATCCGATCCGGCACCCGTCGAGGTGCCGGCCCAGCGGCTGCGTTGTTTCCTTCTCGGGCGGCACGTCGTCCTCCGCGCAACTCACCACCGTGAACGGCTTCTCGTAAACGTCCGCGCCCATGAACTGGTAATCGAACGCACGCTCGCCCGACGGCGCATAGGTTTCGGCGATGTGGCGGCCAATAAAGCCCGGCCCGCCCACATAAACTTTCCACCCGCCCCGCTGCCACAGCAGAAACTTCACCAGCCTCTCGATGTACCGCAAATCCGCCTTTGCCCGCGGATGATCTTCGGGAAAAACCTCGGTTTCAAACCTGGACACGGAACCATCGGCCCGTTCCAGCCCAAGCACGAGCGGCGCCCCTGCCGCCGAACGTTTTACCTGGTTCAGGAAAACATGGTTGGCCAACACGGCGGGCCGGAACCCCGGGTCCAACGGCGGGACAAAATCAGGCTCTATCAACACAAATCCACCCAGCATCTTTCAACTTCTCCTGCGCAACGCACTGATTTTGCGCGAACTATAGCATATCCGCGCCACCCGCCGAAATGCCGGCTTCGGCGAAGCCGGCTACTTGGCTTTGCAGTCGCCGAAATAGTGCGCACAGAGGTGATCGGCGATAACGTTGGCGACGAGTGCGGCCCCGGCGGGCGTGAAATGGCCGTCGGGGTTGTAGTAGAGCGACTCGATACTGGGGTGGTTTCTGAGTGCGGGCAGGATCTCGATGAAGGGGATGTTTTCACGGTTGCAGAATTCTCGAATGATGCGGGTGTCTTTGTCGCGCTCATAGATGTCCAGGCCTGTCGTGGTCATTTGCCACCACGAGTCCCGCGCCGACTGCTGAATGGGCACCGCATACATCATCAGGTCAATGCCGCGATCCCGGCAGTCATCCCGGATGCCGCGCATGTCGTCCTGCATCATCGCCCAGCCTTCTTCGAGAACCGGGTACCAGTTGCGCAGGTTGACCTCGATCAATTCGCTGCGGGGCGCGGACGGCGCCAACTCCGGCACGTTCAACCGCGGCACGAACCGGATCTGATTGAGCGCCTCGATCAGATACCGCCGCCTGCTGGCATCCGAGATGAGTGCATAAATCCGGCTGACTTCCCGCAGCCGTCGGTCGGCCTGCATTTGCCACGCCCTTCTCAGCTGCAGGTAGTGGTACCGTGACCGCCACTTTGAGTTGTAGGCTTCGGGAAACTTTCCCACCCTGCACAGCGTGTTGTCGATGTCGTTCGACGGCAGGATCTGCTGGATTACGAGGTCCGGTTCGAGCGGAAACGCCACATCGTTCAGAAAACCCCTCTCCTGCCAGGGTCCATATCCGGCCACGCCGGCGTTGATTACCGTAACAAGACCGGGCAGCCGCTCGCGCAGCTTGGCCTCAGCCTGTTTTGGGATCGTTTGTTCGAGCAGCATGGTCTGGCCCGCCGTGTACGAATCGCCCAGCATGACAATCCTGAATTCGCCCGGCTGTTTCGGCCCGATCTCGACGTCCCTCAGTCCCTGGGACGAATACGAGACCGGCATGCGGCAGGTGGTGTTGTCGGCGTCAAAGATGTTTTCCCCTGTAAAACCGGGCGTCAGCGTGTACACGCGCACGGGATGCCACTGCGTGTTGCCAATGTCTACCGGCCGGGGTTTGCCGTAGACGCATCGAGCCATCAGTTCAGCCAGGAAAACCGCCAAGAGCACCGATATGGCAACCAGCGCCGCGCTGACAAGGCCACGCGCCACGACCCGCCGGACCGACATCCCCTGCGCGCGCGCCCACACCACAAACACGCTGCCGTATCCCGCCGACAGCGCCACAGCGTCCAGCCAGAACACGCCACGCACTAACGCCAGCAGCAGAAAACCACCCGCTGCAACTCCCAACCACGGTGTCAGGCGTCTTGCAACGGGTTCCGGGACACGCAGATCTGCCCGCGCGAGACGACCCGTAACCAGACCTGGCAGCGTGCCGGCCATAAACACCGCCAGAAAGCAGGCGTACGAAGAAAGGCCGGTGAATGTCTGCAAAAGGCCGGCGGCAACCGCTAAAAAAACCACCGCCAGGCCCCAAGAACCCGGCAACAGCACGAACAATGGGACGACGGCAGACGGGAAAAACAGCCGCGAGAAAAACCCGTACAAGACTGCCGGGACGGTCACGGCCGCAAGGATCCGGCCTGCCGGTTCAGCCCACCCCCGCGCTTTTTTGCCTTTCGCCATGCGTTACTCCAACAAATCGCGGTGTAAAAATGCCATTGTCATTATAGCCGCTATGGAAATCAAGCGCGCTGCCGTCAGTGCCAGTCTGAGGCCGGTTCCGCACCGCGTTTACCGCATTTATGCGCGCGTTTACCGCATTTATTGCGGTTGCCGGGATGGCGTGATACAATTGGCTTGATATGCCGACTTGTTGACCGGGCTTTCTTTGTTAGAAGTCGGGGCAAAGTGGGGCAGCCATATGTCAACCAAGGAAGTAAGTTCTATGGTATTAACGAGATACATATCAAAGTCGTGCATCATACCTCATCTTGTCGTGGCCAACAAATCCGATGCTATAAAAGAATTGACACACCTGCTGTTTGAAAAAAAGAAGATGAAGGACGTAGGCCCCGCGCTCGACCAGGTCGTGGCGCGGGAAGTCACGGAAAGCACGGGGGTCGGCCGGGGCCTGGCCATCCCGCACGCGCGTGTCGCCGCCACCAAAGCCCTTTCTTGCGCCGTCGGCCGGATTCCGAGCGGCATTGATTTCATGGCGGTCGACCACAAGCCCGTGTACCTGGTGTTCCTGATTTTCTACCCACCCACGCAGCAAACGACGTATTTGAACTTCGTGGCTACGGCCGTCAAAGTCCTTCGCGATCCCGAAACCATGGCCGCCATCATGGCCGCCAAAAACTCCGACGATATCTACAACATTCTTGAAGAGGCCTCGCAGCGGTTCGTCGAAAGCCCCGAGAAAGTCGTTGGCAAAGTCCAAACCGACCCCGGCATCTCGAAAATGCCCGATGCCCACGCGGATCTCATCCTGCTGGCCCGCATGCAGCTTTACCAGGAAATGCTCGACAACGCCAAAACCGGCAAAGCTGAGTTGCGCCAGCGTATCGAGAAGATCCGCTCTCTGGTGGACGTCAGAATCCTGCGCCATTACGACCGGCTCATGAAAAGTCAGCCGCCCGCGCTCGTCCCCGTGGAAGGGGACACGTGCCAGGGCTGTTTCATGCGCCTGCCGTCGAAGTTCGCGCAGCAGGTCCGGCAGGACGTGGCGCACATCCACACCTGCAACAACTGCAGCCGGTTCATCTACGTGGTCTGATGCCTGGTTGGCCTGTCAACAGGCTTATTCTGCTTCACGGGAGGGGATGGCTATGGACGTGAGTGCGTATGCGGCTTTGGCTCGGCAAGTGGAACTGTTCCGGGGGTTGACCATCGAGGATATCGCCAAGATCTTCGCCCGCGGAATGACCATACGCGTTCACAAAGGCGAAACCATCTTCTACAAGGGCACCGTCGGCAGCCAGATGTACGTGGTGCTCGGCGGCAAGGTCGCCGTAGTGGACGGCGAGAAGCTGCTGGCCGAATTGCGCACCGGCGACACGTTCGGCGAGATGGCCCTGATCAACAGCGAACCCAGGAGCGCGTCGGTGGTCGCCGCCGAAGAATCCCACCTGTTTGTGCTCAGCGAAACCACGTTCCAGCGCTTGCTCACCAAGCGCGTGGCCATTCAGATCCTGCTCAACATCGTCAGAACCCTCAGCCACCGCCTCCGCGAAGCCAATGCCCGCGCTATAAGGTAAAGTTAGAAATCACGGAGACTTTCAGCGCACGGCTTCCAAGGTTCTATATTGCATCTCTTTCGTCATTCATCATTTGCCAAGGTACTCGGCCAGCCGCGATTCAAAAAAGTCCCGCGTCAGCCCTAATCCCTCCTCCAAATCCGTCTTCGGCGCCCATCCCACCATCCGGCGGATTTTCGCGTTCGAGATCGAAACGTCCCCCACGTCCAGCGACACCCATTCCGCCGGCCACGGCACCTGCTTCACGTCGCCCTTCCCCATCACCTTGACCACCGTGTCTGCGAACGCGCTTACCGACAACTCCGTGTGGCCCGCCGCAAAGAACATCTCGCCATAATGTTCCTCAGACAAGGCCACGGCCAGCAGGGCGTCCACGCAATCGTCCACGTACAGCATGTTCCGGCGCTGCCGGCCTTCGCCGAAAATGGTGAGCGGTTTGCCCTGTAGCGCCAGCCCGATGAAATAATTCAGCACGCCGCTGTCCCGGCTCTTGATGTTTGCCCGCGGGCCATAGATGTTTGCCAGACGGACCACGTGCGTCTTGAGCCGGTGCACCTTGTGATAAATGAGGTGATACTTTTCCGCCACGCTCTTGTTGGCCGAGTACACGTCGAGCGGAAACTCGGGGTGCTGCTCGTCAATGGGGTTGCGCACCATGGCGCCGCATTGCGTGCTCGTGCCGATATACACGACCTGCGCGGCCGGGTTGTCCCGGCGAACCGATTCGAGCACATTCATCGAACCCTTGCAATTTATTGCGATATCGAGGAACGGGTCTTGTAGCGAGTAGGTGTGCGAGGTGTGGCCGGCGCAGTTAAACACCAGGTCCGCCATCGCCACGGTCCGGTTGATCAGGTTGAAGTCCCGGATATCATTGATGACAACCGAGATCCGGTCGCGGTACCCTTCGAGGTTGGCCATGTTGCCGCCGCCGTGGTCCATCAGCGAGTCGTAAACGGTGACGTGAGCCCCCATCTCGCAGCAACGGATCGCCAGGTTGCTGCCGATAAAACCCAGCCCGCCCAGCACCAGGACCTGTCGGCCTTCAAGCGTATTCATCCGTCATTCCCCACGCGGCGCCCACCCGCCATCGCAGTGTTGCAGAAACCCCGACGCCCCGTCAACCCCCGATCCCTTCTTGTTTTCCCCCGGCACGTTCTGTTATAGGTCCCATAGGTCCTATGCGTCTTATATGTCCCATAGTTTTTTTGCTAGCCTTCGCCGCTGCCGCGGCCGGTGCGCCTGACCCGCAACCCGCCGTTTGGCCGGCCTCGAGTCTTGCGCCCGAACCGGCAATCAACTGGCCAAGGATCACCGGCGCTACACCCGGCAAACCGTTCCTCTTCAGGATTCCAGCCACGGGCGAGCCGCCACTCGCATACGCCGCGCAAAACCTCCCCGCGGGTCTTTCGCTGGACGTCACGACCGGCATCGTCTCCGGCTCGCTTGCTTCCGAAGGCTCCACGGACGTCGCCATCACCGTTTCCAACTCTCGCGGCGCTGCTTCGAGCTCGCTCACCATCGTCGGCGGCCACGGAAAACTCGCCCTCACCCCGCCCATGGGCTGGAACTCGTGGAACGCCTGGGGCATCGTTGTCGACGACGCGAAAGTCAGGTCTGCGGCAGACGCGCTGGTTGCGTCGGGCCTGGCGGCGCAAGGTTACCAGTACGTGAATATCGACGACTCGTGGACCGACCGCAGGGGGCCCGATGGCGTGCTCAAGCCGAACAAACGGTTTCCCGACATGAACGCGCTCGCCGACTACGTGCACGCGAAAGGCCTCAAAATCGGTATCTACTCCTCGCCCGGCCCCAAAACGTGCCAGGGGTACGAAGGCAGCTACAACTACGAGCAAATCGACGCCCGGACGTTCGCCGAATGGGGGTTCGACTACCTCAAGTACGACTGGTGCAGCTACCTCAACATCCTCGATGAAAGAACCGCGTCGCGCGACGAAATGCAGAAGCCGTTCCGCATTATGCGTGAAGCCCTCGACGCCTCCAGCCGCGACATCGTCTACAGCCTCTGCCAGTACGGCATGGCCAACGTCTGGGAGTGGGGGAGAGACATCGGCGCCAACCTGTGGAGAACCACCACCGATATCGACGACTCGTGGCCCGGCATGTCCAACATCGGGTTCAACCAGGATGACAAACACCCCTTCGCCGGCCCAGGCGGCTGGAACGACCCCGACATGCTCGTCGTCGGCCAGGTGGGCTGGGGGCCGTCGCTCCATGCGACCCGCCTTACCAAAAACGAGCAGATCACGCACATCACGCTGTGGTGCCTACTCGCGGCCCCCCTCCTGATCGGCTGCGACCTCGCCCAACTCGACGAGTTCACCCGCAGCATCCTCGCCAACCCCGAAGTCGTCGCCGTCGATCAGGACCCGCTCGGCAGGCCGGCGAACAGAATCACCCGCAACGGGTTCGAGGAAATCTGGTACAAACCCCTCGCAGACGGCTCACTCGCCGTCGGCCTGTTCAACCGCCGCCCCATCAGCGCCGATATAGCCCTCGACGTAAGCGAGGTGGGCCTGAGCGGCCCCCAACAATTCCGCAACCTCTGGACCCGCCAGGACGTCAATCCCCAGCAATTCTTCCCCGTCCCGCCTCACGCCGCCACCCTCCTCATGCTGACGCCGAAGAAATAAGGGCAGCGTCCCCTTATTTCATTCTCTTTCCGGTTGCCCGGCAATGCGCGCAAATGTTAGCATGTCGCCCGCAACCACAGTGGGCCCGTGGGGAAAACTTGGGAAAGGCGCGGTCATGTCCAACAAAAACTATCTCAAAATCACATGCCTCATGCTTTTGACCCTTTGCATGCTGGCGTTCGCCGTGTCCGCGGTCGCGGAAGGAAGCCTCGAGGACCTGCCATGCCTCAAGCCGTTCAAGGCGGCGCGGCAGTCGAGTTTCGACCCGTCCGGCGGCAATGCCGACGGCCGGCAAGACTGGCCAATACAGCCCGGCGAAACGAGGCAACTTGCCAAGATTGACGGGCCCGGCGCCATCACCCATATCTGGGTGACGATCTCTTCGCACGACCCGCACCACCTCAAAAACCTCGTGCTCCGCGCGTACTGGGACGGCGAGGAGAACCCGTCGGTCGAGTCTCCCATCGGCGATTTTTTCGGCCTCGGCCACTCGAGGTACTACCAGTACTCGAGTTTCCCGATCCAGATGGGCACGCAAAACGCCCTCAACTGTTTTTGGCGGATGCCGTTTGCCAACGGCGCTCTCGTCACCCTCACCAACGACGGCCCGGAACCCTGCCAGGCTTTCTACTATTACGTGGACTACCAGCAATATGATTCCGCGCCGGAAGACGTGGGCAATTTCCACGCTCAGTACCGCCAGGAGTATCCCTGCACGCCCGGGCAGAACTACACGTTCGTCGACGCCAAGGGCCGCGGCCATTACGTCGGCGTCAACCTGTCGATCCACAACCGGGCCGACGGCTGGTGGGGCGAAGGCGATGACATGATCTACATCGACGGCGAGGAAAAACCTTCCCTGAACGGGACGGGATCCGAAGATTACTTCTGCGGGGCGTGGTGTTACGGTCCGGCGTTCAGCAGCAATTTCCTGGGGTGCCCGTTGCGCGGCGACCACAAGCGGAATGAACTGTGGAACGTTTACCGCTATCACATCACCGATCCGATTCCGTTCACCGAATCCATCCGAGTCACCATCGAGCATGGCCACGCCAACGACCGCAGCGACGACTTCTCGTCGGTAGGCTATTGGTACCAGACGGAACCGCACGTGCCGTTCGGCCCGATGCCCGCCGCCGCCGACCGACTTCCCGCCAACGTAACTGTCTTCATCGAAGAAGGCGCCGAAGAAGCCGAGAAAATGGCCGAAGTTGTCAAGAAGCCCGAGGTGGCTGTGCAGCCTATGGGCGGGTATAACGACCAGTGGAGCGACGGCGGTCAGCTTTGGTTCCAGCCCAAGGAACCGGCGGCCTACGCGCTGCCCGTCCCGCCGATCCCGGCCGGCGGCGCCGGTACCTACAAGCTCGAGGTCTGGTACACGGCCGCGCCCGACTACGGCCTGTGCGAACTCTGGTTCAACGGCCAGAAACTCGGCGAGTGGGACGGCTACGCCGAAACCGTCGTCCGCCGCAAAGCCGATTTCAACATCACCGTCAACGAAGGCCAAAACAACTCCTGCGAGTTGCGCATCACCGGCAAGAACGAAAAATCCACCGGCTACTTCGCTGGCATCGACTGTTTCCGCGTCGGGCCCATGTAATCTCCAACGATAGGTAGTCAAAAGCGGCAAATTTAATATTAACCTGAGCGAAAAACGGGGACAGGCACGCTTTTTCCCCGGCAGTTTGGGGAAAAAGCGTGCCTGTCCCCGCTTTTCGCGGCCCGGAGACCCGGCCCAATGCCGATGCCCGTCAAGTTCACCCAAACCGAATTCCCCGGCGTGCTGCTCGTCGAGACGGGTTGCGCCGTCGACGACAGGGGGTTTTTCGCCGAGTTGTACTCGCACTCGGTTTGGAGCGAGGCCGGGTTTCACCACGGGTTCGTGCAGGACAACCTCAGCCTGTCTCGGCGCGGCGTGTTGCGCGGGCTCCACTACCAGATCGAGCCGCACGGCATGGGCAAGCTCATCCGCGCGCTCGCGGGGGCCGTCTATGACGTCGGCGTCGACTTGCGCAAAGGCTCGCCCACATTCGGCAAGTGGTTTGGGTGCGAGTTGAACGCCGCCGAACCGCTGGCCCTGTGGCTGCCGCCGGGGTTCGCCCACGGGTTCCTGGCGCTCGAGGAAAACACCCTTGTCCACTACAAGTGCACGCAGGTGCATGTCCCCGAAGCCGAACGCTCCCTCAATTACGCCGACCCCGCCATCGGCATCGAATGGCCGTTCAAACCCCGCATCGTCTCACAAAAAGACGCCAACGCCCCCACGCTCGATCACGCCGAGTACAACTTCACTTTCTAAGCGAAAAACGGGGACTGACTCGCTTTCTTCGGCAGTTTGAAGAAAGCGTGTCTGTCCCCGCTTTTCGCGGGCTTCCAACCCATACGCTGCTTCTTCACCAGCTTCTCTGTCCCCGTTTTTCGCTCCAGCGGCGGAAGATTACAGCGTGTAGTTCTCGGCGCATTAGTCGAAGCTGTTGGCACGGCAGGGGCAGGCGTCTTCGGTGATGTGTGGGATGGTGTCGATCAGCAGCCGCTTCACGTTCTCCGCGTTCTGTTCCATCCGCTGGACGATCATCTCCCACGTCACCGGCTCCTCGTCTTCCTTCCAGCAGTCGTAATCGGTGGACATGGCGATGGACTGGTAGCACAGCCCCGCTTCACGCGCCAGGACCACTTCCGGCACCGTCGACATGTTGATGATGTCCGCGCCCCATGCACGGAACATGTTCGACTCCGCCCGCGTGCTGAACCGCGGCCCTTCGATGGTGATGATCGTGCCGGCGGGATGGTAGTAGAGGCCGACCCGCAATGCCGACTCGACGAGCAGCCGCCGCAACGGCCCGCAGAACGGATCGGCCATGGGCGTGTGCATCACCTTGTCGTCGTGGAACGTCAGTGGGCGGTGGCGCGTGTGGTCGATGAACTGGTCGGGAAACACGATATGGCCCGGCTTGATATCCTCGCGCAGCGACCCGCACGCCGTCGTCGCCAGCACGTGCGTGCACCCCGTCTTCTTGAGCGCCCAGATGTTGGCACGGAACGGCACCCGCGTCGGCATCAGCGAATGGTCGCGCCCGTGCCGCGCCAGGATGTACACTTCCGCGCCGTTCAACATCCCGCACGTCAGTGCCGACGAGGGTTTCCCATACGGCGTGTCCATCTCGACCTGCTGGAAATCGTGCAACAGTTTCGGATCATCCAAACCCGACCCGCCAATAATGCCGATCTTCATTCTGTTCCTTTGTCTTTAGTCAGTCGCCTCATCCATACCCTGCTTTGGCCATTTCCGCCCGGCATGTCACGGCCGCGTCCTTGATCTCCGCCAGCAGCGCGTTGTTGTCTTTGACCTTGTACTCGAAATGCATCGAGACCGGCCCCGAGAAACCCGCCCCCCGCATAATCTTGAAAACCTCGGTCGTCTGCACGATGCCTTTGCCGAGCGCCACCCACTCCGGCTTGTTCTTGTTCCAAATAAAATCCTTGACGGCCATCATCTTGACATAGGGCGCCATCAGCCGCGCGTTCGTTTGCCACACGCCAAACGCGCCCTCGACCGTGGCATGTGCGGCGTCAAAGTTCGAGCCCAGCCGCGGCGAGCCAACGTCCTGGATCATCTTGTAAAGGTCCCAGATCGGACCGCCCACGTTGCCGTACCCGGAATGGTTGTGATACCCCAGCGTCAGCCCGTACTCCTCAGCCAGCGCCGCCAGCGATCGCAACTGTTCCGTAAACGCCGGCAACTCTTCCGCGGGGTTTTTGTCGCGGCTGTACATCTGCCCGCCGATCCGCACGTAGGGGATACCCAGTTTTTGCGTCATGGCCATGATGGGCCGCGCTTCCGGGTCGTCGCCGCTGAACAGCGTCGTCGAGATCATGTAGACCTCGCTGCCCGCCGACCGGACCGCCTCGACCGCCCGCAGGAAGTCGGTTTCGAGTTTTGCCGGCTCGACGTGCCCGCCTTTCCTGACGGTCAGGTCCACCCCGTCTACGCCGAGGTCCCTGGTTGCTTTGGCGAGCGCGTCGTACGTCATAAACTGCAGGTGTTTCGAGAAGATACAGACGGGCGGCGTTTTTGGGGCCGACGTATCCGGCGCGGTTTGGCCCTGTGCCGAACTGCCCGCAAGCACACCCGCGGCGGCCGATGCGGCCATGAACTGACGGCGATCCATATCGGGCATGGCTGTCACTCCTTACAAAGATGCAAGCCTGAGAAGTCAGTATAGAGTAAGGCCGGGTGCAAAGAAAAGGCCGGTTGGATTTGCAAGTGTTTTTTTCTGGCAGGCCCGTTCAATTTTGACAACCTTGTCGGTGCCATCGACCCACGCCGCCGGCGGTGAATTTTCAGAAAAAAGTTGCTCTAATTGTGTGGATATATTATAATTAGTGGCCCTAAGAAACGAGAGGAGAGTCGATGACGGACGAAACCACGCTCGATCAGGCCCGGTTGATCCACCGGTCGCTGATGGTGTTTCGGAAACGGATGGTGGCGCGGCACTTATCTGGAGCGGACCAGCGGGGTCAGGGTTGCGGTTGCGACCTGACGCTGGCCCAGATGAACATGGTGATGCTGGTTCACGAGCACGGCCAGATGACGCTGAAAGACTTGGCGGAGGCGCTACGGGTGTCGCCGCCATCGGCGTCGGCGATGGTGGACCGGCTTGTGGAGACGGGCGTGCTGACGCGGGAGCAAAACCGGGCGGACCGGCGCGAGGTCATAATCCGGACTGCAGCGTCCGCCGCAACGGATATCCAAGCGGCAGAACGCCAGGCGTTGGGTGCGATTGTAGAGGTGTTGGAGAAACTGGGTTCGGGGTACGCGAAGGCTTGGTGCGACATTCAGTGCCATGTAATGAGGGTTTTGGAAGAAGAGTTTGCGGCGAAGAGGTCCGGCCGTGACAGTTCGGGCGAGGTAACGCTATGAGGCGGAAGGTTTTAGCGGCTATGGCCGCGGTGCTGATTTTGTTGGCCGGAGTGGGCGCCAATATGTTTCTTTCTTCGCTGAAAGAACCCCCGGCCCAAGCCGAGCCTCGGCAGATAGCATTGCGTGTGGAGGCCATGGAGGTGCAGCCAGAGAATGTGCCGGTGGTGATGGTGGGCCATGGCGAGACGCGTTCGCTGAATGTGGTGGCGGTGTCGCCGGAGGTGAGTGGGCGGGTAGTGAAGATTCACCCTGGCCTCAAGGTGGGCGGCATCATTCGGTCGGGCGAGGTGATGTTTGAGATAGACGCGCGGGATTACCAGTCTCATCTTGACGAGGCGACGGCCACGGTTGCTATGAACGGGCAGACGACCGAACGTCTCGAGCGGCAGTACAAAACCGACCAGGATCGGCTCGCGACGTTCGAGCGGAGCCGGGACCTGGCCCGGGCCGAGCACGAGCGGCTGAAGGAGTTGTTTGAGAAGGACGAGGTGGGGACGCGCTCGGCGGTCGAGCAGGCGGAACGGGCGTATAACACCGCGGCGGACCAGGCGGACCAGATGGCGCAGACACTGGCGTTGTATCCGGTGAGGATCCAGGAGGCGGAAAGCGCGTTGAAGGCGGCGCAGGCGCGGCGGGACTTGGCGGAGGTGGCGCTCGAGCGGACGGTGGTGAAGGGCGCCGTTTGACGGGCGGGTGCAGGCCGTGACGCTGGAAGAGAACCAGTTTGTAGCGCCGGGGGCGGCGGTGCTGACGCTGGCGGACGACAGCATCCTCGAAATCAGCGTGCCGCTGGACAGCCGGGAGGCGCGGAATTGGCTGCGGTTCAAGGATGAGGGGGCGAACCCGGCAGATGCCTGGTTCCGCGACCTGGAACCGGTGCCGGTCGAGATCCGGTGGACGGAAGACCCGGAGGGCCACGTTTGGGAGGGGATCGCGCACCGGGTGGAGAAGTTTGACGAACAGACGCGGACGGTGACGGTGGCGGTGCGGATTTTGGGTGGGAACGCGCAACGGCGCGATGCGGATTCGCTGCCGCTGGTGCAGGGGATGTTTTGCGAGGTGCGGATACCGGGTAAAGCGATAGAAGGGGCGTATCGTATTCCGGCCTCGGCTGTCTCGTTTGACGGGTTGGCGTATCTGGCGGTGGATGGGCGATTGAAGACGATTCGGTTGACACGAGCAATCAACATTGGGGAAGAGGCCGTCATCACCGAAGGGCTGAACCCCGGCGACATCCTGGTGACGACGCGGCTGGTCAACCCGCTGGAGAATACGGCGCTCGAGATCGTCAATTCGACCTCGAGTCAGTCGGGAGGTGCGCCTGGTGGTCCCGCGGAACCGGTTCCTGCTACGGAAGGGGGCGCCGCAACGCCATGAGCAGGTTGATGGCGGCGTTTATACGCAACAACGTCTTCGCGACGGCGCTCACGATAGTGCTGATTATTGGCGGCGCCGTTGCCCTCAAGAAGATGGTGCGCGAGTTTTTCCCGGAGATTTCGATAGACACCATCATCGTGGATGTCCCGTACCCCGGCGCGGACCCTGAGGAGGTTGAGGAAGGCATCTGCCGGAAGATCGAAGAGGGGCTGGACACGGTCGAGGGCATCAAGCGCTACACCACCGTGTCGATGGAGAACAACGGTCACGCCATCATCGAGGTGGCCGACGGCTACGATTCCTCCGCGGTCTATGACAAGGTTCGCAACGCGGTCGACTCGATCTCGACGTTTCCCCAGGACGCAGAGAAGCCGATTATTTCCGAGATCACGATTCGCCACGAGGTGGTGGTGGTGGCGTTGTCGGGCGAGTTTCCGGAACGCACGCTGAAGGAGTGGGCGGAGCAGATTAAAGACGAGTTGCAGCGACTGCCGCACGTGTCGCAGGTGGCGGTGCTTGGGACGCGCGACTACGAGGTGGGGATCGAAGTGAGCGAGGTGCGGTTGCGCGAGTACGGGCTGACGTTCAGTCAGGTTGCTTCGGCGGTGCGGCGTGGGAGCCTCAACCTTGCGGGGGGCATGTTGCGCACGACCGGCGAGGAAATCCGGCTGCGCACCGTCGGCCGCAAATACACAGCCGAAGACTTTGCCAAGATCATCGTGCTGGCCCGTCCAAACGGCGAAATCATCACGCTCGACCGGATCGCCGACATCCGCGACGAGTTCACCGAAGACCCGGTCTACGCCGTCTTCAACGGCCAGCGGTCCGTAATGGTTGGCGTGTTCAAGACCAAGGAAGAAGACGCCATCGCCATTGCCCAGGAAGTGCGGAAGTACGCCGCGGATAAGCAACTCCAACTCCCGCAAGGCGCCAGCATCTCGCTTTGGAGCGACAATGCGTATTTGATCCAGGACCGGTTGAACATGCTGCGCCGCAACGGCATCCAGGGGCTCATTATCGTGGTGGTGTTGCTGTTCCTGTTGCTGGACGCGCGCCTGAGCTTCTGGGTTTCGCTGGGAATCCCGATTTCGTTCGGGGGCGCGCTGGCCATCATGTACATGCGGGGCGACACGCTCAACATGATCTCGTTGTTTGGCCTGATCATGGTGCTGGGCATGCTGGTGGATGACGCGATCGTGATCGGCGAAGCCATCCACTACCACCGATTAAACGGGTTGAAGCCGTTTGATGCCGCGCTCAAAGGCGTAACCGAGGTGGGCATGCCCGTGATTGGCGCCGTCACGACAACCATCGTGGCGTTTTTGCCGCTGATGTTTGTGGGCGGCATCATGGGCAAGTTCATCCGGATTGTGCCGGTCGCCGTCATCTCCTGCCTGACAATCTCTCTTTTCGAGTCGCTGTTCCTGTTGCCGGCCCACCTCAATCGGCTGCCTGAACCGGTCCGGCATCCGGCCAATCACAAGCCTCACCCGCTGCTCCGGTTTCGGTGGGCGTTCAGCAATGCCATGGATTGGTTCATTGAACGCGCGTACGCGCCGTTTCTGGTCAGGGCGGTTCGGCACCGGTACATCGCTTTAACGACGGCGGCAGCCGTCACGCTCTTCACGCTGGGCCTGTTCAGCGGCGGGTTCATCAAATTCGAGACGTTCTCGGAAGTGGACGGCAACGACATCTCCGCTTCCGTCGAGTTCCCCGCGGGAACACCCATATCCGTCACCGAACACGCCGTCAAAAAGCTGCGCGAAGGCCTCGAGCGTGTTGCGGAGAAAACAACGACCACCAGCGGCAAGCCTCTGCTCAAAAACGTGTATTCCGTGACCGGCCAGTCCAGCAACGGGTTTGAACAACAGTCGGGTCCCAACCGAGGTCAGGTGAGGGTGGAGTTGCTACGGACTGAAGAGCGGGGAATCCACAGCGACGACATCAAGATCATGTGGCAAAATGAGGTTTCCGCAATCCCCGGAGCCCTCAGCCTGACATTCCAGGGTATTTCGGCCGGGCCGCCCGGGGCGCCCGTCGAGATCTGGCTGCAGGGCGAAGATATGAGCGTGCTGCTTGCGGCTTCCGCTGAAATCAAGGAAAAACTCAAAACATATGACGGTCTGTACCAGATCCAAGACGACTACCGCCCCGGAAAGACCGAAGTCCGCCTGAACCTCAAGCCGGAAGCGCGCACGCTCGGATTGACGCTGGAAGACCTTGCCCGCCAGGTGTTTGCCGGCTATTTTGGTGAAGAAGCCGTTCGGATCCAGCGTGGCCGCGACGACGTCCGGGTGCGGGTGCGGTACACGGAAGGCGAGCGGCGCCAGTTGGCGGAGTTCGAGCGGATCCGAATCTGCACCCCCCAGGGTATGGAAGTGCCGTTCCTCTCGGTTGCCAACCTCGAGTACGGGGAAGGATTTTCAAGTATAACGCGCGTCAACGGGCTTCGACGGGTGGCCGTAACCGCCGAAGTGGACACGAGCAAGGCCAACGCCGAAGAGGTGCTGACGGATATCAACAGCCAGTTCTTACCCGACCTCCAGAAGAGGCTCGGGTTCATCTACTCGCTTGAAGGCGCACAGACCGAGAGCCGGGAAGCCCTGGACTCGCTGAAAATCGGGTTTCCGATGGCGCTTTTTGTGATTTTTGTCATCATTGCGACCATTTTCCGATCCTACCTTCAGCCACTCCTGATCATGTTCACGGTGCCGTTTGGCCTTATGGGCGCGGCGTACGGCCACCTTATGTTTGGTCTGACGGTGACGTTGATGAGCCTTTTCGGGATGGTGGCTTTGGCGGGGGTGGTGGTGAACGATGCCATCGTTCTGGTGGACCATGTGAACGCCCTGCTCCGGAAGAGGGTGCCATTTTTCGAGGCGCTGCGGCTTTCGGGTATGCGGCGGTTTCGCGCGATCTTCCTGACTTCGGCCACCACGGTCGGCGGCCTCTCGACGCTGATCCTGTCGCGCCAGATGCAGGCCCAGTGGCTTAAACCGATGGCGGTTTCACTGGCGGTCGGCCTGATCTTCAGCACGGTGCTCACGCTTGTTTTTCTCCCGGTTCTATTGGCGCTGCTTAACGATCTGCGCAGGGGCGTTCACTACATCATCCATGGCCGGCTGCCCTTGCCGGAAGACGTCGAGCCGGCGTGTTGCGAGGCGCCTGCGAATGATATTTCATCCGACGCAGTTATAGAAGGTAAATAGGAGGGAACCACCTGATGCGCTCGCGGCGCGCCGCCTCTGCTTTAAGCGTCTTTGCTGCGCTGGCGGTTATGCTTGTTGCGCAAGCCGCGCCGCCCCAGCCGCCTGCTGCGCCCGTCGAGGGGCCTGCGCCCGGTTCGGCGGGCGGTGCGGAGAAGGTCAAGGCGGACGCGACCGCGGAGGGTTCTTCGGGCACGCCCGAGGAAACCGAGTTGGGTGTGCCCCCCGTTGCGCAGACAACCGTCCCCGAGTCCATGCCATCGTTGGCCTACGTGCTCGATCTCGCAAAAGCCCAGGAACTCGCTTTGCTCAACAACCCGTCGCTGCAGGCGGCGGAGGCGCGGATCCGGCAGGCCCGTGCGCGGGTGCGGCAGGCGGTATCGGCGTATTTCCCGCAAGTCGACACCTCATTTACGGCCACGCGCACTCGACTGGCGGAAAACGTGCTCGAAGCAAGCCGGCAGGCTGCGTTCAACACGCCGCTCACGCCCATCCAGTCTCAACTTCAGCAGGCGCTGGTCGGTCAGGCGCCGCTGGGCGATACGGCGACGTTTGTGCAGCAGGCGCTGCGCGCGGGTGTGTCGGCGGTCGCGGCGCGGCACGCCGTGCCGGACACGGTCGAGAACTACGAAGCGGCCGTAACGGCGACATGGCTGATTTTCGACGGGTTCGGAAGGTGGTTCACGAACGCGGCGGCGCGGTTCGGGTTGCGCCAGACCAAAGCATCGTTCCACGAGAGCCAGCGGCTTCTTCTTAACGGTGTTGCTGGGGCATTTTACAATGTCCAGCTTCAGCGCGAGAACGTCAGGATTGCCCAAGCCGACCGGGCCTACAACCAGCGGCTGCTTACAGACGCGTCGGCGCGTCGCCGCGTAGGGACGGGATCGCTGAGCGACGAGTTGAACTTCGAGATCCGGGTCCGGGCCGCCGAGGCGACGGTGCTCCAGGCGCGGAATGCGTATACGGTGGCGCTGGTGGGGCTGGCGGCCTTGATGGGATTGCCCGATGCAGGACTTCCTGCAGGGACGGAAGTGGCTGAGCTTGCCGTCGAGTCGCCCGAAGAACTCGAGGACCCGACGGCGCTCGACGAATTGCTCGCGCTCGCCGATCAACACCGTCCGGATTTGGTGGCGGCGCGGTTTGCCCTCAAGACGGCCCATGCGGCGGTCGGCATCAACCGGGCGCAGTACTTTCCCACGGCAGGGGCCTTTGCGTCGCGTAACGCACAGCGCGATAACAACGCAAAGTTCGAAAAAGACGATTTTGCCGGCACGATCGGCGTCAGCGTGTCGTATGACCTGTTCACGGGGTTCAGGCGGAGGGCGCAGGTGGCCGAAGCCCGCGCCGCCGAAGACGAAGCCCAGCGGCTGCTCCAAAACGCCGAGATCAACGCCTATTCCGAGGTGCGCCAGGCGCTTAACGACGTCCTGACCAGCCGGCAGGAACTGGTCCTCGAGCGGCTCAACATGACGAACGTCGAGCGCAATCGGGCGCTGGTCGAGCGCGAATACGAAGTCGGGCAGGCGTCGCTGGTGCGGCTGAATGAAGCCCAGCGCGATTTGATCCTGGCGCAGGGGCGGCTGGCGTTTGCGCGGGTTTCACTGCGACAGGCGTGGTTCGCCCTCGAGACGGCCACCGGGCAGAGTGTTGCGCCGTATGTGGATGGGGGCGAAGAGGACTAACGCCGGAGGAGGTCTCGAGTCACAACCCTAGCCTTTGGGCGAGGCAGTGAAAAAAAGTTGCCGGAGACCGTTCCGTGGCAGTCTTTACTGTTTTAGTAGGCGGCAAAGGGTGTTTTGTCAAGTAAATCACCCTTGTTCCGCAGAACTACACCCTTAAAATGCCCTCGTGTTGCCCCAAAAAGTGCAACAGATGTCCCATATATATAGGAGGAGTTAGAGATGCAAAGTTAGGAGAAAAGAGCGGGACATCCCCCGACAACGGCGCACTAAAGCGCGGCGCTGAGAAGCGCGGCCGGGGGGCGTCCCGACGACTTATGCTTGACTTCCGATGACGGTGGCACGGTACACTTCGTTTATGGAACCATTTGCCGTTCAGAAGCTTTCGGGGTGGGGGCGCTACCCGGTCGAGGAGTGCCGCGTATACCGGCCCGAAAAGCGGCGGGCGGCTTGTGACATATTGCGTACATGCCCGGGCCCGCTGATTGTGCGTGGGCTTGGCCGCAGCTACGGGGATGCGGCGGTCAATGGCGGCGGGGCCGTCCTGGATTACACGCGGCTGAACCGGATGCTGGCGTTTGACGCGGATGCGGGCGTTCTGGAATGCGAAGCGGGGGTGAGCCTGGCCGAGATCCTCGATGTGTTTGTGCCGCGGGGCTTTTTCCTGCCCGTCCTGCCGGGGACGAAGTTCGTCACGGTCGGCGGGGCCATCGCCAACGACGTCCACGGCAAGAATCATCACGTGGATGGCGCCTTTTCCAGATACGTGGATCAACTGACGCTGCTGACGCCGGCCGGCGAAACCCTGACCTGCTCGCCGACGGAAAACACCGAGGCGTTTTGGGCGACGGCGGGCGGTATTGGGTTGACGGGGCTGATCTTGTCGGCACGCCTCCGGCTGCGACCGGTGCAGACGGCGTATGTGAAGGCCGATTATGTGCGGGCGTCGAACATCGATGAGGCGCTGGCGGCGATGAACCAGTCCGACGACCGCTACACCTATTCGGTGGCGTGGGTCGACTGCCTGAGCAAAGGGTCGAGGCTGGGCCGGTCGGTCCTGATGCGGGCGAATGTGGCGGCGCCGGGCGAAGTGCCGCGCGGCTCAGACCCGCTCCGGCCACGGAAAAAACGGGCGAAAAACGTGCCCGTCGAGTTCCCGGGATTCGTGCTCAACCCGCTTTTGATCAAGGCGTTCAACTCGATGTTTTACGCGATCCATCCGTCGGTTGAGGGCAAAATCGTCGATTTCGACACGTACTTCTGCCCGCTCGACTCGATCGGGCACTGGAACCGGATGTACGGCAAGAAAGGCTTTGCCCAGTTTCAGGCCACGTTCCCCTGCGGCGAAAGCCGCGGACTGATTGCCCTGCTCGAGTTGATCAGCAAGTCGTCCTGCGCGTCGTTTCTGGCCGTGCTCAAGCGCATGGGCGCCCAGGGGCCGGGGATGCTGTCGTATCCGTCCGAGGGCTATACAATCACGCTGGACATCCCGATGCGGCGCGACCTCGTGGAAATCCTGCGCAAGATGGAACTGCTCGTGCTGGACAACGGCGGCCGAATGTACACGGCCAAGGATGCCACGGCGCTCCCGGAAACGTTCGCGGCGATGTACCCGCGGCTCGATGAGTTTCGCGAGGTGAAGGGCCGGCTGGACCCGGACAACCGGCTCAGCTCGACGCAGTCGCGCCGGCTGGGCATCATGCCGGCCAGGGAGGGGCGTCATGGCGACTGAACCCGCGGGCGGCAAAGGCGTTGTCATTCTGGGCGCGACCTCGGCGATCGCGCGGGCCGCCGCAATCGAACTTGGGCTGCGGGGTTACGACCTGATCCTGGCGTCGCGGGATACCGAGGAGAACCAGGCGGTGGCGTCGGACGTCCAGGTGCGTACGGGTGCGAAGGTGGCGGCGTTCTCGTTTGAGGCCGAGGACGTGTCGAGCCACGCGGCCTTTTTCGCGCGGTGCCGCGACCATTTCGGCGACGGCCTCGCGGGAGTTGTCCTGTGTTTCGGCTATCTCGATGATCAGCAGGCGGCCCAGCAGGATTTTAAGATTGCCCGGAGAACCATCGACGTCAACTACACCGGAGCGGTCTCCATATTGGAACTGTTCGCGGGCCATTTCGAGGAGCGCAGGAACGGGTTTATTTGCGCGGTGTCGTCGGTCGCGGGCGACCGGGGCCGCCAGAGCAACTACCTCTACGGCTCGGCCAAAGCCGGTTTGACGGCGTACCTCGAGGGTCTGCGCAACCGCCTGTACCGGGCCGGCGTGCCCGTTACCACCGTCAAGCCGGGGTTTGTCGATACAAAGATGACGTTCGGCAAGCCCGGCCTGATGCTGGTGGCGCCCGCTGAAAAGGCCGCCAAAGATATCGTTAAAGCCGCCCTTAAAGGCAAGGACGTGGTGTACACGCCGTGGTTCTGGCGCTACATCATGCTGATCATTCAGCATGTGCCGGAGAGGGTGTTCAAGCGCCTCAAGTTGTAGTACGCCCGCAGAAGTCTTGACTTTAGCGATTCATCTGAATATAATTTCAGCGATTCCTGCCATAACATATGGTAAAATTTGTCTAAGGCGCGTATTGAAGCAAGAGAGTCATCATGAGTTGGTACTTTGATCCGAATAGAGTGACCCAAGCCGCAGCCTTCCTTGTAAAATGCAGCGGGTCTAATCGGATGCCGTATCTCAAGCTTCTAAAGCTCCTTTACTTTGCCGACAGGGAGAGCTTGCTGGAGAAGGGCTATCCCATTACAGGCGACGATGCGTTTGCGATGGATTATGGCCCGGTACTCACACGAGTCTATGACTACATCAAGTGCCAAATCAGGGCGGGTGCGGACGTATGGTCAAAGTATTTTTGCACCTCCGGGTACGATATTGAACTCGTAGGAGATCCCGGGACGGGTGAGTTGTCGCGATATGACCGCCGAATTCTCGAGGCTGTTCATGACAGATACAAAGATCGCGATGGGTTTGATGTTAGTCACTTGAGCCACGATTTTCCTGAATGGAAAGAAGTATATAAGGAAGGCACTTCAACGCCCATTCCTATCGAAACAATCCTTAAGGCTTTGGACATCAAGATCGAAAACCTTCAAGCACAGATCGAAGAGGATCGCTGTTACTTCCAGCATTTTGGGGAAATTGTCCGTGAGCTTGACCGTAAGGGCGGGGGAGTGCTATCGACTTGATTGCAGCGGTTCGGTTAAGCACTTCTTCTTCGTGATTTCTGATCCCGATCGTCACCCTGATCGGCTACTGGTTCTTGTGCCAATCTCAAGCATGTCACCCGACAAGAGTATAGATCAGTCCTGTTTACTTTCTGTCGGCGAGCATTCCTGTTGTTCTAAAGAATCTTTCGCTTTCTATAGTCGCGCCATACTCCTTCCCGTTGCTGCGCTGGAACAAATGATAGGAGAGAAAACGGCAACACCCAAACCGCCATTGGCAAGCGCTGCATTACTTAAGAAACTCCGTGAAGGCGCGGGAATAAGTGAAGAATTGCGTGACAAGGTTCACGACGAACTTTATATGCAAGGCATTCTTCCGCCGCTTTAGGCCAAGGTGCAGTTTACTTACCCCCGCCCTGCTCTTTTCAGATCCAGTGGGTTTGGGTAAACCGCAGTAGGCCCAGAGGATCAGGCCTGCGACGGTTGCCGCGGGTAGGTTTCCTCGAGGTGCTTAACGATCAGGGCGGCGTTTTCGGGTGTGATTTTTGCGCCGTGCTGGACCATCCGGGGGACGAGTTCTTTCCAGGGGGTTTCGCCGGAGTAGGCGACGGCTTTTTCGATCCTGTGGCACGCGGCGCAGGATTGTTTGAACAGTTCCGCGGGGTCGGTCGCGGCAGCCGGCGCTGGAGAGTTTACCTCGATGACGTCTTCTCCCTCTCCGGGTTTCGGCGCGGGTTTGGCATCGCAGCCAGCCAGCATGGCGGACATAAGGATTGCGGCCGAAATCGCGGCGCCGAGCAGTGTGTTCTTGAGCATCGTTTTTCCCCTTCGCTTCAACCTGACAGCAACAATTGTGCGGCTTGAGACGGCGCAAGGGCAAGCCCGCTTGCCGTGGGGCCGGCGTGCCTTTATACTGACGCAATCAACCGATGGAGGGCGGGCATGATGAGCAAGAAGATGGGACGGCGCGCGTTCATGAATACGGCGGCGCTGGGCGCGGGTGCGTTGGGCGCAATGAGCATGCTGCCGCGAACCGCGGCGGCGCAGAACAAGATCCTGCGGGTGGGCGTGATCGGCACGGGCAACAGGGGCAAGAGCCTCACGGGCACCATGCTCAACATTCCGGGCGTGTCGGTGCCCGCGGTGTGCGATATCAACGCCGTCAACCTCGCCGCAGGGCAGGACGTCGTCGAGAAGGCGGGCCAGAAGCGGCCGGAAGCTTACACGGGCGACGACTACGCCTACAGAAAGCTGCTGGAGCGCGACGACCTGGATGCGGTCATTATTGCGACCCCGTGGCATTGGCACACGCCCATGGCGGTCGACGCCATGAAGGCGGGGAAAGCCACGGCGTGCGAAGTGCCGGCGGCGATGACGTTCGAAGATTGCTGGCTGCTGGTGGACACGCAGGAATCGACGGGCGTGAAATGCATGATGCTCGAGAACTGGAGTTTCCGGCAGGACAACCTTGCCGTGCTCAACATGATCCGCCAGGGGCTGTTCGGCGAGATTATGCACTGCCATTGCGCGCATTCACACGACTGCGTCGACCACTGGTTTTTCGACACGGACGGCAACATCCGGTGGGGCGGCGAGTATTTGGTCAAGTATAACCGGGATCAGTATCCGACGCACAGCATGGGGCCGGTGTTGAGTTGGATGGACATCAATTGCGGCGACGCTTTTGCTACGTGCACGAGCACGGCAACGCGGTCACGCGGGATCAACGCCCATTTCGAGCAGAAGTTCGGCCCGGATCATCCCAACGCAAAACGCGAGTACAAGCAGGGCGACATCGTGACGTCGGTCATCCGCACGCACGGCGGGAAGACGATCGTCGTCAATTACGACATGCAACTGCCGCGGCCCTACGACAACCGGTGGATGATCCAGGGGACGCTGGGGCTGTACGACGAGGCGCGCAGTTCGGTGTACATCCTGGACAAGAGCCCAAAGTATCACGAGTGGGAGCCGTTCGCGCCGTACCAGGAAAAGTACAACCACAAGTGGTGGAAAGATATGGCCGCGATGAGCGACGGCCACGGCGGGACGGATTACCTCGAGCTGCGCCAGTTCCTCGACGCCGTCCGAAACGGCACGCCCACGCCCATCGACATCTACGACTCGGTCGTGATGTGTTCGGTGATTCCGATGTCGGAGAAATCCATCGCGGGCGGCAGCGCGCCCGTCGAATGCCCCGATTTCACCAGAGGCAAATGGAAGGCACGGAAACCGTATTTTGCGCTGGAAACATGAAGCCCTATGGAGTGCGGCAGCTTGCTGCCGCTTTTTAATGTGGACGGAGCTTGCGTAGAAGGACGGCCAGGAGTATTGGGAAGCCTGATGTGGTAGAAAGCGGCAGCAAGCTGCCGCACTCCATACGGCGGTACGGATGCCGCGCGTACAGGAATGTGCGAAAATTCGGTCGTGCTGTATAACGCCCTCGGGCTATTCTTCGGGGGGCGTATAGGGGATTCCGAGGGCTTCGAACTGTCGGAGGAGGTCGGGTCGGTCGACGGCTTTTCGGTACGCTTCTTCGGGTTCGACGAGGTCTTCTTTGACCAGGCGAGCGAGTTCCTGGTTGAGGATGGTCATACCTTCTTTTTTGGCGGTTTGCATGATGCTCATGATTTGGGAGTTTTTGGATTCGCGGATGAGCATCGACACGGCCTGCGTGACAACGAGGACTTCGAGCGCGGCGATGCGGCCGCCGCCTTTTTTCTTGAGCAGGTTCTGGGCCACGATGCCTTTGAGGGTCGATGCCAGCATGGTTCGGATCTGCGACTGCTGGTCGGCGGGGAACTGGTCGATGAGCCTGTCGATGGTGGAGATGGCGGTTGAGGTGTGGAGCGTGCCGAAGACGAGGTGTCCGGTTTCGGCGGTTTCGATGGCGATATGGGTGGTTTCGAGGTCGCGCATCTCGCCGACGAGCACGATGTCGGGGTCCTCGCGGAGTGCGGCGCGCAACGCGGCTTTGAAACTGGTGGTGTGCGAGTGTACCTCACGCTGGTTGACGAGGCACCGCTGGTTGCCATGCACGAACTCGACCGGGTCTTCGACGGTGATGATATGGTCGGTTCGATTTTTGTTGATGTAATCGATCATGGCGGCGAGCGTTGTTGATTTGCCGCTGCTTGTCGGGCCGGTGACCAGCACGAGGCCTTTCTGCAGGCCGCAGAACCTCTTGATGGTCTCGGGCAGGTGGAGCTGCTCTAACGTGAGGATCTCGGAGGGGATCAGGCGGAACGCGCCGCACATCCCCCGGTTGTCGCGGTAGATGTTGACGCGGAACCGTCCCACGCCTTCGAGTTCGTACGCGAAATCGGTGTCACTGCTTTCATTGAATTCCTCCTCGTTCCGTTTCGGCATGACCCCGTAGAGGAGCGTCTTGGCCGTCTGTGGGGTGACCTCGTCTTCCCGCAGGCGCATGACGGAGCCGTCCTTGCGGAACACGGGTTTGCACCCCGTGCACAGGTGAAGATCGGAAGCGCCGTGTTCGAGCATCATCTTGAGGTATTTGTCGATTTCTGCCATCGGTTGTACTCCCCTTTGTTCGCGCGATTCCCGCGCGCCGTTTCCACTTGGACAAGTCCGTGCCGGTGTTATAAAATCAATTGAAGAATCGTTGGAGGAACGCACTATGGTGGCGAACACGGTAGGATTGCTCGCATTGATTTACGTTCCGCTCATGTTGTCGCTTGCCTTGGTCCTGCTTTTGCTGGGCGTGGTGGGGATCCTGGCGCCGTGGTCGCTTCGTCGTGTCATGAACATGTTCACGCGGAACGGCCCGGTTCGCGTTCTGGGCGTCTTGCTGATTGTTGTGGGCGCGGAGATGTTCATCCAGGCGCGGCACACGACCTTGCCGCTGCTGGTCAAGGGTCTGGGCGCGTTGATGTTTATCGATGGGGGCGTGCGGCTGTTTGTTCCAACGCTGAGCGTCATCTTCATGGAAAAACTGAGGAGCGTGCGGCCCCTCGGTCTGCGGCTCATGGGTTTGCTCCAGGTGGGCGTTGCATGGCTGTTTTACCTGGCGGCGCAACTGCCCCCGCCGCCCGTTGTCTGAAATATAGATCGCCGTCCTCACAGGCTGAACCCCGCCGCCTCGTCCACCATGGCCAGGTAATTCTCGACGGGTATGTAGTTTGGTATCGAGTTGCCCGAACCGACCGCGTACCGTCCCTGGCGGCCGCAGCGGTCCATCAGCGTTCGCGCCCGCGCCCGGACGCCGTCCGGCCCGGCCTGGGCCAGGATGTTGATGTCGACGCCGCCCAGCACGCCTATCCGGCTGGCATATTGGGTGTAAAAATTTTCCACGGGGAAGATCGCGTCTTCGAAACTATGCTTGGCGTCGATGCCGACATTTTCAATCAGGTCTTCGATGATGCCGCCCAGGTTGCCGCACGAATGGAGAAAGTAGGGCACGCCGCGGTTGTGGGCAAGCTGGGTGAACCGGCGGTGCCACGGGAGGAAGAACTGGCGCAGGTGGTCGGGCGCGATCAGGGTTTGCGAGCGGAACCCCATATCGTCGCCCTGGAAAAGGGCCGTGAGGTTTTTGAGCCCGGCGAGGTGGCGGTAGTAGGCCAACATAGTTTCGCCGACGTGTTCCGTAACCGCCTGGACGAGGTCGGGCGCCTCGCACAACGCCAGGCACAGTCCTTCGAGCGAGAACAGCCGCGAGACATGCTCGAATACGCCGCCGGCGTGGCACGTTAAAAGGCCCATGCCGTCGGGCAGATGTGCGTCGAGGTATTCGTGGACGAAAAAGTCCGCGTCTTCGATTTGGGGCCAGCGGTAGCGGTCGAAATCTTCCCAGGAGCGGATGACGCCGGCATGCTCGTCGGCCCAGGCGCGCTGGCGGCTGCCGCCGGCGGTGTCGGGCGCCAGAACGACGCCCGCGCCGAAATCGAACCCGGTCTCGAACCGGATGCAGTCGTAACCCAGCCTGAACCAGAACTCGATGAAATTGTCGCAGTATGCGGCTTGGGCAGCGCGATTTGGGGAGAATGGCGCCCATTCGCGGCCGAGCAGGCCGGTCACGACGGCGCAGAGCACGGGTTCGTCGATGATATACTCGACCAGTGGGACGCGGGTTGGCGTATTTTGGCCCATGATGATTTTTGCAAACTCGGCCGCATCGGGCCGGGGATGCGGCAACGGCAGGTGCGAAAAACTCACTGCACGCCCCTTCTTTTGAACGACTTGGTGACTGCCGTGATTATATCGGAGGGGGTCGGGATTGGTAAACAGCCGGGCCGGGCATGTTTTGTGAGCGGAATGGATGGAGTGGACTGAGTGGACACTGTGGACAGGGTGGACATTGTGGACGGTATGGAGGACTGCATGGCGCGGGTTGGAAAACGCGGCGGAGAACCGGCGCGTAGAGAAAAAACTGCTGGCCGCCAGTCTTTAGACCGGCGGCCGGGAGTGCCCATCCTACCGGCGCTGCGTCAGGTTCGTTCTCGGGAGGTCGAGAGACAGTAAGAGACCATGTCCTGGAGGTGCTCGAGCCGGTCTTCGCAGGATTCTTTGAAAATAATGGCCATTCCGGTGTCGTCGGCCTCAGCTACTTCCCCGTTCAATGGCACGCGCACCGCCCCCCGCCGTTCTTCCATCACCAGGGTAACGGTGCACTCGGTTCCGACGGGCAAGTCGCGGGTGGAAGCCATTCTGACGCCGGCCATGTCGATTTCAAGGACTTCGCCATCTATAAAAACGCCTGCCACGCACTTGACTTCCGCGCGGATAGGAAGCGTCTGCCGTGCCGCCCCGTGATTTTCAACATATTCCTTCATTGTGCTCGCCTCCTTCGTGGAGCCGTGTGAAGGCGATCTGCTCACTCACTAAGAAATTATACCTTGTGGGGATAGCAAGGAGGCTACGAGAAATGCTGAATTTTTTATAAGTTATTGACAGTTTTGGTGTTAGCTGGGGGGGGCAGCGGAATACGCGCTTTCGATTATCCAGCTACTCCCGGCCAACCTCTTGAATACAACTCATGACCTCGTCCAGTTGGCTTGGATTCATGAAACCGATGGTCATTGCGTCGACAGAACCAATCCCCAGGACAAATTTGACGGTTTGAGCCATTTTAGCCGTGACGTCGGGGTTCCCTTCGCCGAGGATTTTCATGCCCAGTACGCCTTTTCCGGCGGCGTGAAGCTTTTTTAGAGCGGGAACCACGTCGTCGACCGGCCCGTCCATGTTGACGCCGAACGGATTGATGCGGGCGAGGACGACGTCGGCCCATTCGGTATCGGCTGCCCGGCGGAGCGACTCGATGGTGTGACACGAGACGCCGTGAGCCTTGATCAGGCCTTTGGCTTTGGCTTCGGAGAGCACGTCCATAGACGGCTTGAGAGTGTTTGGCCAATCTTCTTCGCCCTTGCGGAGGCAATGCATCAACACGATGTCCAGGTAATCGGTATCGAGTTCCTTGCGGAACCGTTCGATATCGGTTTTGATTTTTTCGGGTTCGCGGTCCCACGCTTTGGTGAGCAACATGACTTTTTCTCGGGGTATGGAAGCCTTTAGTGCCTCGCTCATGTGGGGGTGGGAGCCATATCTGTCGGCGAGGTCGAAATAGGTGATGCCCCGGTCGTAGGCGTACTCGATCAATTTCACGAGGTTGGCGTGCGGCATTCGGGTCTGGTCGGTTGTGTGGTCGTCGCGGCCCCTGGTTCCCGTGCCGACGCCAAGCAGTGAGCAGGACAGCCCGGACTTGCCCAGGGTGCGGACTGTGGTTGCGGTCAGGCCGGCAGTTGGCGTGTTACCAAGCGCCGGCAGGCATGCGCCCGCCGCCAGGGCCCCCATTGATGTTTTCAGGAATGTACGGCGGTCGTATTTGCGCATTGTCTCGCCCTCCCTTTTTTTGCCTGACAAAGCGGCAGATCTGCCGCACTCCAAGTTTAACGCGGCGCGACTTGCTTGCGCCAGTATGCGAGCAGATCCTGCAACAGCCGATCGAAGGGTATTTGAGGGCGCCAGCCGGTGGCGGCGGATAGTTTTTGATGGGAGCCGCGGATTTGGGCGGATTCAGGCGGCCTGACGCGGCTGGGGTCGGTTTGGACGCGGATTTTTGTTTTCGACAACGCCAGCAGACGGTCGAGTGCGTCGCCAATCCGGATGGATGCTCCGGAGCAGACGTTGTATATTTCGCCGGCCGCGCCTTTCAGCGCCGCGAGTTCGTAGGCACGGAGGACGTCGTCGACGTGGGAGAAATCGCGGGCGGCGTCGAGGTTGCCGACCTGAATGACGGGCGGCTGAATACCGGCTTCGATGCGGGCGATTTGGCGTGCAAAACTGGGCAGCACGAACTTATCGGACTGGCCGGGGCCGGTGTGGTTGAACGGGCGCATGACGACGAGATCGAGCTTGCCGGCGTTGTGCAGGCTGCGGCACCAGGTTTCGGCCTGTTCCTTGGAGCGGGCGTAGGCGTTTTGGGGCTGGACCGGGTGGGTCTCGTCGATGGGGAGGAACAGCGGCGGGCCGTAGATGTCGGCGCTGCTGACCAGGACCAGTCGGGCTGACGGGTCGAACTTCAACAGGGTCTCGACAACCCGCCGCGTCCCGTCCACATTAACTCGGCAGGCGGCTTTTGCATTTTTTTCTGCATCCGGTACGAACGTGACGGCGGCGAGGTGGAACAGGTGGGTAACCGGCGGTATCTGATCGAACAGTTGCACCACGTCGTCGCGTCTTGTGATGTCGCAGTTAACCCACTCGGCGCAACCGGGCGCAGGGAACGTTCCATAAACGTCGGTGCCGGCGGCTTCCCAGCCTTGGCAAGAGAGGTGCGCGCAAAGCCGCCGCCCAACGAATCCCGCTGCACCGGTAACCAACGCGTGCACGTCACGCGACTCCGTTCTTGATCTGGCGCTGGACCCGCGCGAGGTCGGCGTCCGCCATGAGTTTTACCAGTTGCTCGAAGGACACCTCGGGCTGCCAGCCCAGTTTTTCGCGCGCTTTGGCGGAACATCCGAGGAGGAGGTGTACTTCGGCGGGGCGGTAAAACTCGGGGGCGACATGGACGTGGTCCTGCCATTTCAGGCCAAGGTGGGCAAATGCGATCTCGCACATCTCGCCGACGGTATGAGTTTCGTCGCTGGAGATGACGTAGTCATCTGGTGCGTCCTGTTGGAGCATGAGCCACATGGCGCGGACATAGTCTTTGGCGTAGCCCCAGTCGCGTTTGGCTTTGAGGTTTCCGAGCCGGACTTCGTCCTCGAGGCCCATTTTGATCCTGGCGGCGGCGTGGGTGACTTTTCGCGTAACGAATTCGAACCCGCGTCGCGGCGACTCGTGGTTGAACAGGATGCCCGACACGGCGAACAGCCCGTAGCTTTCGCGGTAGTTGACGGTGATCCAGTGGCCGTACACCTTGGCGACGCCGTACGGGCTGCGGGGGTAGAAGGGGGTTCGCTCGGTTTGTGGGGTTTCCTGGGCGTGGCCGAACATTTCGCTCGACGAGGCCTGGTAGAAGCGGATGCTCTTGTCGACGACCCGGATGGCTTCGAGCACGCGGGTGACGCCGAGCGCGGTGACGTCGCCGGTGAGGATGGGCTGCTTCCAGGACGTCGGCACGAAGGATTGTGCGGCGAGGTTGTAGACTTCGTGGGGGCGGATCTCGGTGAGCACGTCGATCATCGAGACCTGGTCGGTGAGATCCGCTTGGAGAAGCGTGAGACGGCTTTTGAATTCCATGATGCGCTCGAATGTTTCGGTGCTGGCCCTGCGCACGACGCCGTACACGTCGTAGCCTTTTTCGAGCAGGAGTTCGGCCAGATAGGAGCCGTCCTGGCCGGTGATGCCCGTTATGAGGGCCCGCCGCTTGTCCGTCATACGCACCTCCTGAAATTAAGCGCCGCGGTACTGATTGTACCATTGGATGAACCGCCGGATGCCTTCGTCGATTGAGAATTGCGGGTTGTAGCCGAGTAATTCGCGGGCGTGGTCGATGTCGGCATAGGTGATTTCGACGTCGCCGGGCTGGAGTGGTTTTTGCTCGATAACGGCCGGTTTTCCGACGTGTTTGGCGATCAGGTCAATGAGATCGCGCAGGCTTGTGGTGTGGTTTTCGCCGAGATTGAAGATTTCGTAGGGGAAGGGCCGGTCGACGCACCGTTCGAGGCCGTCGAGGATGTCGTCGATATAGGTATAATCGCGCCGGGTCGATCCGTCGCCGAACATGGGTACGGGCCGGCCTTCCGAGACGAGCCTGGTGAACATGTGGATGGCCATGTCGGGCCGCTGGCGGGGTCCGTAGACGGTGAAAAACCGCAGCATGGTGACTTGCAGGCCGTAAATGTGGCTGTAGACGTGCGCCTGCAACTCGTTCATGCGTTTTGTGGCGGCGTAGGGGCTGATGGGCCGCATGACGGGGTTGGTTTCGCGAAACGGGACGTCGGTCGAGCCGCCGTACACGGACGAGGAGGAGGCGAACACCAGGTGGCGCGGCCCGAGGTCTCTGCAGGCGTCGAGGATGTGCTGGGAGCCGATGACGTTGACGCGGTGGTACAGGTTGGGGTCTTTCAGGGAAGGGCGGACGCCGGCCCGCGCCGCCAGATGGACGACGACGGCCGGTTGGACTTCGGTGAAAATGTTGCGCAACCTCGGTTCGTCGCAGATGTCGGCTTCGTAGAGGCGGTAGTTGGGGTTTTGGAGTGCGCCGGTGATGTTCGCGCGTTTGACGGCAGGGTCGTAGTAGTCGTTGAAATCGTCCAGGGCGGCCACGAAATCTCCACGCGCCAGGAGCCGGTCGGCGAGGTGGGAGCCGATGAAACCTGCGCCGCCGGTTATCAAGATGCGTTTCATTCCGGCAGGCGTTCCCTCACAGTTTGACCACGGTGCAAGAGGCGGGGGCAGGGTACCCTGCGGTGGCGTTGCGCGTGTCGAACACGAGCGGCGCCTCCTTGAGAATGGCCTGGTAGTTGAAGGCGGAATGGTCCGTAATGATGAGGACGCAATCGAACCGCGCCACGCCCAGCGAGAGGTCGTAGGCGAGCATCGACTCGCCCAGCAGGTCCAGGGTAGGGACGTAGGGGTCGGCGTAGGCGAGTTGGGCGCCTTTTTTCTTGAGCAGGCCCATCACGTCGAGTGCGGGGGACTCGCGGGTGTCGCCCACGTCTTTCTTATAGGCGACGCCGAGCACGAGGATGCGGCTGCCGCGGACGCTTTTTTGCTGGTCGTTGAGCGCGTCGGCGACTTTGCCGGCGACGTACTGGGGCATGCTGGAGTTGATGGCGGTGGCGAGTTCGATGAACCGGGCGGTGTAGTTGACGGTGCGGAGTTTCCAGGACAGGTACTGCGGGTCGATGGGGATGCAGTGGCCGCCGAGGCCGGGGCCGGGATAAAACGGCATGAAACCGAACGGTTTTGTCCTGGCGGCGTTGATCACTTCCCACACGTCCACATCGAGCCGGTCGCACATGATGGCGAGTTCGTTCACCATGCCGATGTTGATGGCTCGAAACGTGTTTTCGAGCAGTTTAACCATTTCGGCGACGCGTGCGCTGCTTACGGGGATGATGTCGGTGACGGCATGGCGATACAGTTGGACGGCTTTTTCCGTGCAGCGCGGCGTGACGCCGCCGATGACTTTGGGTGTGTTGCGGGTGGTGTAGCGGGTGTTTCCGGGGTCGACGCGCTCGGGTGAGAAGGCCAGGTAGAAGTCCTCGCCGACCCGGAGGTCGCCGTCCGCCAGCCTGGGCAAGACCAGTTCTTCGGTGGTGCCGGGGTAGGTTGTGCTTTCGAGCACCACGAGCAGGCCCGGGTGAATGCGCTTGGCAATTTCTTCGACCGCCGCCACGATGTAGGAGATGTCGGGGTCCTGGCTTTTTCGCAACGGCGTCGGGACACAAATGCAGACGGCGTCGATCTCGGAGAGCACATTAAAATCCGTCGTCGCCTTGAGCCGGTTACATGCCACGAGTTCGGCCACGGCGGCGTCTGGCACGTCCAACACGGGCGAGCGGCCGGAGTTGACGGCGTTGACTTTGTCCGCGACGACATCCAGCCCGACGACATTGAGTCCCCCCTTCGCAAACTCCACCGCCAGCGGAATGCCTACATAACCCAGGCCAATGACTGCAACTCGAATGTTACGTGCCTCCTTTACGTGTCAACGTGCCGCAAACCACGCCACTGTACGTTCAAGCCCTTCGCGAAAACTCACCCCCGGATTATACCCCAGCAGGCGGCGCGCTTTCGCTATGTCGGCGAGCGAGTGTTTGACGTCACCGGGGCGGGGGGCGGCATACTCGACGCCGACATGCGTTCCCAGCGCGTCCTGGATGGCCGCGGCGAGGGCGTTGAGCGTAATGCGCTCGCCGCACGCCACGTTGATGACCTCGCCGGCGGCATCCGGGCCCGCCGTGCAGGCCAGAAGGTTGGCGTCGACCACGTTTTGCACGTAGGTAAAATCGCGCGACTGCTCGCCGTCGCCGAAGATGATGGGCTGGCGGCCTTCCATGACGGCCCGGACGAATTTGGGGATCACGGCGGCGTATTCGGAGTTGGGGTCCTGCCGCGGCCCGAACACGTTGAAGTAGCGCAACGCGACCGTTTCCAGCCCGTACAGAGTATGGAAAAGGCGGCAGTACATTTCCCCGGCCACCTTTTGCGCGGCGTAAGGCGAGAGCGGGCTGGGCGGCATGTGTTCGGCCTTCGGGAGCCGGGGCGAGTCGCCGTACGCCGCCGAGGACGCGGCAAAGACAAACCGGCGGACTCCGGCGTCGCGTGCGGCGAGGAGCATGTTGAGGGTGCCGGTGGCGTTGACGTCGTGCGTGCGCAGGGGTTCGGCGACGCTCCGGGGGACGGAAGGCACGGCGGCGTGGTGCAGCACAAACTCGACGCCGCGGACGGCGGTGCGGCACGTTTCGAGGTCTGTGATAGAGCCTTCGATCAGGTCGATCCGATGCTTCAGAGGGGCGAGGTTGGCCCTGTTACCCGTTGAGAAATCGTCGAGCACCGATACCGAATCTCCGCGGCCGCACAACACCTCAGCCAGGTTGGATCCTATGAAGCCGCCGCCCCCCGTTATCAGATATCGGGCCATCTCGAGTCCTTTCCAGCCACCAGGGAATTTTACCTGCCCGAGACGGCTGATTTACAGCGGACAGGGGCATTCGCCCGGGTCGGCACAGAATGTTATGATGGAGGCGCATGTTTTCACTGTTTGGAGTGCGCAAGCTTGCTTGCGCTTTTCTCCGGGATCGAACTGGAAAAGACTGCCGCGCTCGAAAAGCGGCAGCAAGCTGCCGCACTCCATACGTTAGTGAATTTATGAAGTGGCCTAGTGTAGTGAGTCATGCTAATGGCATCTTATTCTTGGGCGCGGAAAGCGGGGACAGAGGAACTGGTGAAAAACTGGCAGAATGGTGTTGGAACCGCGAAAAGCGGGGACAGACCCGCTTTTCAAACTGCCGAAAAGGCGCTTCCAAACAGCCGGAAGCGAGTCAGTCCCCGTTTTTCGCTTCTTTTTGGTGTTCTTTTGATTTGTTTATAAGTAACTTCAATTTTGACGCAGTACACTAGTTGGGATTAACGGAGGGAGGCGATGGCTGTTACGCGGGAAGCGCTGGAATCGCAATTAAACGATCTGCGGGCGGACGTGCGCCGGGAAGCGCTTTTGGCGCTGGTCGAGATGGGTTTGCGGGGCGAGATTAAGCTTCCGGCGCCGCGGCCCGTCGTAAACCTTCACAGCCACACATTTTTCAGCTACAACGGGTACGGGTGGTCGCCATCGTACATTGCATGGAAAGCGCGTGTGGAAGGCCTTCTGGCGGTGGGCGCGGTTGATTTTGACGTTCTGGACGGGGTCGAGGAGTTTTTGTGGGCGGCGTCGGTAGTGGGAATACGGGCTTGTGCGGGGATTGAGACGCGCGTGTATGTGCCGCAATATGCGGGGAAGGAAATCAACTCGCCCGGGGAGCCGGGCATTGCGTATCACATGGGCACGGGTTACGTGCCGGGCGTCTCCGGAGACGCGACGCTGCTGGCGCGGCTCAAATCGATAGCCCAGCACCGCAACCGGGTGATGCTTGGCCGGATCAACGCGGTGCTCGACCCGGCGCTGATTGATTATGAACGGGATGTGACTTCGCTGACGCCCAACGGCAACGCGACCGAACGCCACTTGTGCATCGCGTATGATGTGAAGGCGCGGCGCCTCTACCCGGACGAGGCGAGCCGGGTGCAGTTTTGGGCGAGCAGGCTCAACACGGACCCGCAGAAGGTAAGCGGGGTTCTCAATAAGCCGCCGGAATTGCAAGGTCTTATTCGGTCAAGACTTATGAAATCGGGTGGTGCGGGTTACGTCCAATCGTCGGGGCCGGAGTTTCCCACGCTGGAACAGTTTAATGCATTTGTGCTCGAGGCGGGCGCCCTGCCAACGATGGCGTGGCTGGATGGGACTTTGGAAGCCGAACGTGATATCGAGAAACTCCTGGATTCGATGATGGAAGGCGGCGTGGCGGCGGTCAACATCATACCGGACCGGAACTGGAACATCCCCGACCCGAAGCTGCGCAAGATTAAGGTGGAAAAACTGCACGAGTTTGTAGGGTTTGCGCGGAAGTACGACCTGCCGGTAGTTGTCGGGACGGAGATTAACGCTTACGGCCAGCGGTTTGTCGACGATTTTGACGCGCCCGAGTTGCAGCCGCTGACTGAAACGTTTCTGGATGGGGCGTATACGGTTTACGGCCACACGGTTTTGCAGACGCACGCGCGGATGGGCTATCTCAGCCGTTGGGCGCGCAAGAATTTCATGTCCAGGAAGGAGCGCAACGGCTTTTATCGGCGGGTGGGCGAGTGCGTGGCTCCGGGTGAGGCGGGGGCACTTGATTCGCTGAAACCGGAGATGGGGCCGCAGGACGTGCTGCGAATCTGCTGCAAGTCTTGACGCGGCTGACAGTTGGGTTTTGGTTGAGCGGTAGCGGCAAGTCAGGCCGCATCACAGTCATTTTTAGCACAGATTACTATACCGGTCAGCTTTAACTGCCTGAAACTAACCACTTAGCCGTCAATAATCTATTGACTCTTTTGATTGAAACTGGCATGATGGTCGTAAGATGTCCCGATCGGGGAAGAAGGTTGTGTGTCCGGCGTATTCGAGGAGGGGTAGCCGCATGTTTCGCGCCCGCAAATGCCTTTTCAACTTGATTGTCTCGATAGCCGTCAGCGGCAGTCTGATCGGTTGCCCGCCGCAGTACGAAGATACGCAAGTCGAGCTGACGGTCTCACCGACCCAGTTGGACTTTGGCTCGGGCGTGGTGATGAGCCAGATCTCGGTGACGAAAAACGCGACGGCGCGCGAGATGAGCCCGCTTTCGGTAACGTCGCTTGACCCGTGGATTCAGCCGCAGTCGTGCACGAACGGCAATACGGGGTGCGTGAGTGACGGCCCGCTCGATCCCATTACGATTTTGATTCGTGTAGACCGGAGCCGGATGTCGCTGGGCACTAACAGTGGGGCGTTGGTAGTCAAGTCTCCAGGCGCGGTGGCCAAAACGGTTCAAGTATACGCGAACGCGTTGCTGGTTCCCGACTTTACGGCGGACAAGCGTTCGCCGCAGCCCGGCGAGTTGGTGAGATTTACGGACCTTACGCAATCGTCAGAAGGCCCGGTGATTTCGCACGAATGGGATTTCGGCGACGGCACCAAGAGTACCGCGCAGAATCCTTCCCATATTTTCACGCAGGAACGGGCGTACCAGGTGTCGCTGAAGGTCAGCACGGCCACCCGGACTGAAACGGCGGTTCGCAAAGATTACATCCTGGTTGGCGGCCAGGGGCCGATAGCGGATTTCACGGCAACGCCGCTCACACTTTTCCAGGGCGAGACGGTCAAGTTTACGGACCGGTCCTCGTCGGGCCTGGGGCAGATAAAGAGTTGGACATGGACGTTTGGCGACGGGGGTACCAGCGCGAGCGCCAGCCCGTATCACACGTATGAAACCGCGGGCAAATACACGGTGTCGCTCACGGTGGCCAACGACTACGGCAGCCACACGGAAACCAAGCAAAACTACATTTTCGTGCAGAGCAAGGTGCCTCCGGTTGCGGCGTTTGTATATGGCGCGCCTTACGTGAACCAGTACATTCAGTTCACGGATGTGTCGATGGCCGGGTCGAAGCCGATTACGGGGTGGCGCTGGAACTTTGGGGATCCGGGCGGGCTGCTCAACATCAGCACGCAGCGGAACCCGAAGTACATGTATACGTCTCCGGGCACGTACGAGGTGAGCCTGACGGTGTCGACCGAGCACGGGGCCTCGACGGCCGAGGAAGAAGTGCAGGTAGTTTATGCGCCGCTGACAGCGGATTTCACGGTGAGCAGGACGCGGGCGCTGATCAACGACACGATTACGTTCACGGACACCTCGCTGTTCGGCAGCCTGCCCATTACGAGCCGCGAATGGGATTTTGGCGATGGAACGACCAGCACCGCGACGCGGCCCACTCACAAGTACGTGGCGCCGGGCACGTATTCGGCGAAGCTGACGGTGTCCACGGCGGTGGAGTCGAATACGACGACCAAAGAGGGTCTGGTCAGCGTGTTTGAACGGCGCCCGTTGGACGACTTCATGCGGCGCGCCGACCTTAATTACCGCTACGAGCTCAAGCGCACGGTCAACAACTATGGCGTGACCGGGTATATCATTTTGATGACGTCGCAGCAGTGGAGGACGGCGGACGAAGTCGATTTGCCGATTTGGAAACACTGGGTGACGCTGCTTGTGCCGCCGAACATCACTAACAGCACGGCGCTGCTGATGGTTTCGGGTGGAGACAATGCCGGGGCTCAAGCGGGCTCGCCGGTGCCGTCGGCAATAGACCAGGTGCTGGCGCAGGTGGCCATAGACACGGGGTCGGTGATCGTGGTGCTGAACCAGGTTCCGAGTGAAAACCTGAAGTTCAGCGATGAGTTTGACGAGCGGTATAAGGAGGTGGGCCGCGACGAAGACGAGATCATCGCCTACACGTACAACAAGTTTTTTGAGACGTACGCGGAAGGCGATCCGGACCCGACTTGGCCGCTGCTTCTGCCGATGGCGAAAAGCGCGGTGCGGGCCATGGACACGGTGCAGGATTTCATGAAAAAGCTTTCCACGCCCGTAACGATAGATGATTTTGTGGTGACCGGGGCTTCGAAACGGGGCTGGACCACGTGGCTGACGGGTGCGTACGACCATCGGGTGCGTGCGATCGCGCCGATCGTGATCGACGTGCTAAACATGGACGCCCAGATGGACCACCACCGCACATCCTACGGGTTCTACAGCGAGGCCATTATCGACTACGTGGACTTGTTCATCTTTGAACACTTTGATTCCGAGGACGGCCAGGAACTGCTCAAGATCGTCGACCCGTACGAGTACCGGGAGCGGCTGATCATGCCCAAGCTGATCATCAACTCGACGGGCGATGAGTTCTTCCTGCCGGACAGTGCCCAGTTTTATTTCCACGACCTGCTGGGCCTGCGCCACATCACCTATGCGCCCAACACCAACCACGGCATGGGCGGTTATCAGAACGTGATTGCGTCGCTGGTGCCCTGGTACAAGGGCGTGGTCGAGCAGCGGGACCTGCCGGTCCTGTCGTGGGTGGCGGACAATACGCGCATCATTGTGCATACGGAAACGGCGCCGCAAGAGGTCTTGTTGTGGACGGCGACGTCGCCGACGCGCGATTTCCGGTTTAACACGGAGTTGCAGCCGAACCCGCCGTACTGGACGTCGACGGCGCTGTCGCCGTCCGGTGTGAACCGGTATATAGCGGAGCCGACGCGCTCGGCGACGGCTTGGACGGCGTTTTTTGTCCAGTTCAAGTATGACAGCGGGATGATTGTGAACGGTCTTCCGTCGCCGTACATTGTGAGCACCGAATGCCGTGTTGCGCCGCCGACGCGGCCGGTCGCCCCGAAGGTGAATTTCTATGCGACCAAATTGCGCGCGCAGAAAAACGAGGTTATACAGTTCACGGATTTGACGGCGGCGGGCACCTCGAACGTGAGCACGTGGGAATGGAGTTTCGGCGACGGCGAGACCAGCAACTTGCGCGATCCCGAACATGCCTATGACACGCCCGGCTCGTACAGTGTTACGCTGACGGCGCGGTCGCTTGCGGGCGAAGACACGCTGACACGCACCAATTACATCACTATCGAAGAACCCACGGGCTCGCAGCCGGTGCCGAACGTTGTGGGAATGACGGTGGAAGCGGCGCGTGCGGCGATCCTGGCAGCCGGTTTCACGGTCGGCGCCGTGACGGGCGAAAACAGCACGACTGTGCCCATCGGGCTCATAATCAGCCAGAACCCGGTGGCCGGCGAGATCAAGCCGGTAGGAACGGCAGTGAGCATTGTGAAATCGCTGGGTTCCAGCACGGTGGAAGTCACCGTGCCCGATATCGTCGGCATGGAGCGTACGGCCGCCGAGGCGGCTCTCGTGGCGGCGGGGCTGACGGTGGGCGAGGTGGGGTATGAATCGAGCCCGACGGTGCCGGTCGACCGCGTCATTCGTCAAGAGCCGGCGGCCGGAAACACGGTTCCCGAAGGTACGCCGGTGAATTTCACCGTCAGTCTCGGGTCCGGCACCACGCAACGGACCGTACCGGACCTCTATGAAATGACCGAGGCCGATGCAAAAGCCAGAATCCGGGCCGAGGGCTTGACCGTAGGGACCATCAGCACCTTGGCCAGCACGGAGGTTCCCGCGGGCTGCGTCATGATGCAGTCGCCCGCGGCGGGTACAAAGGTTCTCGAAGGGACGGCCGTAAACATAACTATTTCGCTTGGGCCGGAGTACACGGCTTTGGATTACTACCTGCAGAGAAGGACGTTCCCGCCCGAGTATACAGAGGCGGACGCGGTCGATATGGGCTCGGCGGCGGCCTATGTGCTGGACATGAAATCGCAGGACTGGCTGACGACGGAAGAAGTGAACCGTCCGGAGTGGCGCCACTGGCTTTCGGTGGTGGTGCCGAAACAAGTCCAATCGACGACGGCGCTGCTTGTAGTTGCGGGCGGCAGTTACCAGAAACCCGACAACATGCCCAACTGGGACTACCCCAACGACGAGATGCCGTATCTGAAACAGATATCGGTGCTGACGAAGTCGGTGGTTGCGCTGCTGGAGCAGGTGCCGGTCGAGCCGCTGATGTTCTGGGATGAACAGGTGGACGGCGAAGACGAGCATTGGCGGTCGGAAGATGAAATCATCGCCTACTCCTACGACAAGTACCTCACGACGGGCGATCCGAACTGGCCGGCCCTGTTTCCGATGGTGATGAGCGCGGTGCGGGCGATGGACACCATCCAGGTCTTCTACGAGTCGAGTTTTGTTGAAGATTTCGTGGTGACGGGCGCGTCGAAACGCGGGTGGACGACGTGGTTGACGGGCGCGGCCGACGAGCGCGTGCGCGCCATTGTGCCCATGGTAATCGACGTGCTGAATATGGACGAGCAGATGGCCCACCACTACAAAGCCTACAACGGGCTGCCGCCGGAGATGTACGTGTATCAGGGCTACTCAGACTCCGTGCACGATTATGTGGATATGAACATCTTCCAACGGTTCAACACGCCAATGGGGCAGGACTTGCTCAATCTGGTCGATCCCTACGAGTACCGAAACCGGCTGTACATGCCGAAATTGATCCTGAACTCGACGGGCGACCAGTTTTTCCTGCCGGACTCGTCGCAGTTCTATATTAGCGATCTGCCGGGCGAGACGGCGTTGCGGTATATTCCAAACACTGACCACGGGATGGGAGATGGCACTGTAGACGTGGTTTACAGTATAGCGACGTTTTTCCAGGCGCAGTTGATGGGGGGGCGGACGCCGCGGTATCCGTGGACGTTTGAAGGCACCCGGTTCGACGCCAGCAACAGGATCCGAGTGAAACCTGTTACGTCCGCTCAGAGCGCGAAATTGTGGTACGCGAACGCGCCGTATGAACGGGATTTCCGGCTCGAGACGCGCGGGCCGATCTGGGAATACCAAAACATATATCGTGACAATCTGGGCGACTACGTGGGACAGGTGCCTGTACCCACTTCCGGGTGGACGGGCTTCTTTGTCGAGCTCACGTACCAGAGCCCGATACCGTCCGTGCCGTATGTGTTCACGACGCCGGTGCGCGTGATCCCGGATCTCCCGCCCCTGCCCGGGGACGATTATCCGCAGCAAATTTATCGCGATACGCTGAACCCGGTGTTGCAGCTTTCAACTTCGCAAATCCGGTTTGCAGAGGACCAGACGTATCAGACGGTTACGCTCACGAACACCGGAACCCGGGGTTTGCTGTGGCACATTGACCCGGCCAGCATCCCTGCGTGGCTGACTCCGGCGCAGACATCGGGCGAGATTCTGGGAGGCAATACTAACAATAGTTTCGAACTCTATCTGGACGTCGACCGCAGCGACCAATACTGGCAAGAAGACGATTACGAGGGAACGCTGAAGTTCAGGGTCAACGGGCCGCAGGTAGAGGTTCCCCTGGTTGTGAACCTTGAAATGGGCGAGCCGCATTTTTACGTTTTGGGAACGGACTTCAAGGATACGGAACTGGTCAGTAACGTCGTATTATGGAATGTCGGCGACTGCAAGCTTGATTGGTTTATCACGATGTTCGATCTCCCGCGGTGGCTGAGACTGGACGGCGCGTTGACCGGCACGGTGAAGGGCGGCGGAAGGGCTGTGATTCAAGTCCGGGCGGACCGCACGGTCCAGTGGCCGGCCTGGTACACCTACGATTTGCCGTTTAATGTATGGCCATGGCCGAATACTAAGTTTCTAACAGCTCCTTGCACGGTCAACATGCAGGTGCCTGAGCCGAATCTTGTGTACACACCCAGCGACCCGAAGTTCGATTTCGGGGCCTCGCTGACGGAACTGTCGTTCAGGTTCTGGAGCGCCACGCTGTGCGATATGGAATTTACTTTGACCGTGCCGGGTCCCGAAACCGGCATCACGGTACTTCAAAACCCCTCAGACCCCCGTCTCTATACGTCGAACGGTGGGCCGGGCAGCGAGGAGGCGCGTCCGATCGACTACTTGAACGACTTGACGTACCACGGCTGGCAATACAAGACGTTGACATTCGTGCTAGACCGAAACGGTCTCCCAGAGGGCGACTACCCCGACGCGAAGGTGACGGTGGATGCTAATTTCGGCAACTGGAGCGAAAGCGTTACTCTCAACCTCATCTACGCGGTGAGCTACCCACCCCGGTATCCGAAGTAGCAAACAGGTTGCGCCGCGGGCTGTCCGCACCGAATGGTGAAGGCATCCCGCGGCGGTGTTTTTTCTGGTTGTCGCTGTCGAGCGCGAGGGTTTTTTCCCGTGTTCGGCGTGGCCTCCGTGGTTGGTTTGCCACGGAATGTCTTTACCGGAAATGCTCGTAGCCGCCGCGTAATGCTGGACGCCCGGCTACGCGGACGCCCCGCCAGGCGTTTGTGAACCGGCCGGCGATGTGAATGGGGGTGCGGAACTCACGGCGGAACATGGCGAGGCATCCTTCGCCATCTTCGGGTCGGATTGCAAAGGCAAGTTCATAATCTTCGCCGCCGGTGAGCATAAAGTCGAGTGGGTCGAGGTCGTATTCCAGGCATAGGTGCCTGAGGTTGGCGTCTATGGGGAGGGCGTCCGGGTCGATTTCGACGCCGAGGAGGCCGCCCTCCGTCAGATGCCCCGCGTCTTGGACAAATCCGTCGCTGATGTCGATCATGGCCTTGACGTGCTCGCAGCCGCTCAGCCACTGGCCTTCGGAGATCCTTGCGGTCGGGCGATGGTGGGCCGTGACGAGCACGGGTGCGTTTTTGCCGTTGTCCAGGGCCCACAACCCCGCGGCCGACAGGCCCAACCGGCCTGTTACGCCCAGCAGGTCGCCCGATTGGGCGCCCCTCCGGCTGAGGTACCGGTTGCCGATGACTTCTCCGACGACAGTAACGTCGATGAAGATCCCTGCGGGCGACATGGTCGTGTCGCCTCCGACCACAACGACGCCCGCCTGACCGGCCGCGTCGGTAAGGCCATGATACAGGCCTTCCACGTATGCGGAATCTGTTGTGGCGGGGCAGGCCAGCGACACCAGGCTGAACAGCGGTGTTCCGCCCATCGCGGCGATGTCGCTCAGCGCCGACGTGGCGGCTTTCCAGCCGACGTCCTGGGGGCTTGCATAACCGCGGCGGAAATGGACGTCCTCGACGAACATGTCGCAGGACAGCAGCATCAGGCGGTCGAAAATGCGTACGACGGCGCAGTCGTCGCCGACGCCTTCGATAATGGTTGGTGCGCCAGGGAGTATCCTGGCTATTCGTTCGATGAGGCCGAATTCGCCGAGACGGCTCAGGTGGGTCATAGCGCGGGCGTGTCCTGTTCGAGCAATCGCCAGGCGTCGGGCAGTGCGTTGATGACGTCGGATGCGATCATGGCGCGCGGGGTTTTTGCTGCTGCGGCCAAATCGCCGGCCAGCCCATGGGCGTACACGCCGAGCAGGGCGGCGTCCAGCGGGTCCATGCCCTGTGCCATCAACCCGCCAATCAGGCCGGACAGGACGTCGCCTGTGCCGCCGGAGGCGAGGCCGCTGTTGCCGGTGGTGTTGATAAAAGGCCCGCGAACTGCCCCTCCCGTCTCCGGGCCCACCACCAGCGTGTTACGCCCTTTGAGCACGAGGGTGCAGGAGTAACGGCCGGCAAAGGCGGATGCCACCGACTCCCTGTCGGCGACGACCTCCGAAGCTTCCATGCCCACGAGTCGGGCCATCTCGCCGGGATGCGGGGTCAGGACGCGCGGTCCCCCCGCCTCGAGCAGGACCTCCGGCCGTCCCGTGAGCGCGTTGAGCCCGTCGGCATCGATCAGCATGGGCGCGCGGACGAGGCGCACGAACTCCAGGACAAACTCTTGTGTCTGCGGATTCCGGGACAAGCCGGGGCCCAACACGACGGCGTCTTTGCCCTCGGCGAATTCGAGGGCCGGCCCGAGCGCGTCGCGGGAGAGCGTCTCCTGTTGAGTTGCCGGCAGCAGCAGGCTCATCGGCTCGTAGAAGGCGGCGCCAATGACGTCGCCGAGCGGCGCGGGAACACCGGCCGTCACGAGCCCCGCGCCGGAACGCATCGCGGCGTCGCAGCACATTTTTACGGCTCCCGTAAACCCTCTCGAGCCCGCCACGACAAATACGTGGCCGAACGTGCCTTTGTGTGCGTCGGGCGGTCTTTGCGGCAGGAGCTTTTGAGCGATGCCCAGAGTTATTTCGGCCATTTTTTCTCCCTTGGTGCGATCGTATAGGGAAAAGGGACTTGTTTCAAGCATCAGTAGGCGTGGTCGTCTCGCCCGCGCCGTCCACCAAACTGGCTGCATTATTTGACCAAACCGCCCAGTAACAGAGGCTTGCGGTCTGGACGGCGCGGGCGAGACGACCGCGCCTACTCCGAGCTTGATCGTGGCGGCAGGGTTTGTGTTGTATCGGGAAAAACAGGTAAAGTTCCACGGTTGTACCCATAGGTGAAAACGGCTTATTGGCATGGCCATAGACATATCCATCGTTCGGGCCGTTGTTTTCGATTACGGAAACACGCTTGTCGAGTTCGGCCAGGACAAAATCAGAGTTTCCGATCATGCGCTGGCGGGCGTGCTCGAGAGGCTGTTCGGCCCGCCGGACCTCGAGATGCTTGCCGCCATTCGAGACAGGGACAGGATGGCCCCTTATTCCGGCGATCCGCCCGAATACCGGGAGAACTGCCTGCCGGACATTACGGGCGAGTTGATCCGGGTCTTGTACGGACGCAGGGCCGAGCCGGAGGAACTCGAGGAGGTGTTGCGGATTCGTTATGAGGCATTTCTGGAACTTGTGGACGGGGCGGACGAGGCGCGCGGGTTGCTGGAGCGGCTCGGCGGCCGATACCGGCTCGGGTTGGTGAGCAACTACCCGGACGGCGCGGCGATCCGCGCGAGCCTTGAAAAAGTGAGACTGGCGGAATACTTCCAGAGCGTGGTAGTGTCCGGCGACATAGGCTACTGTAAGCCGCACCCGCTGCCGTTTTCGCGGAGCGCGGCGGAACTGGGCGTGGCGCCGGGCGAAATTGTGTTCGTGGGCGACAACTGGCTCGCGGACGTGCAGGGCGCAAAACGGGCCGGGATGCAGGCTGTCCACCTGGTGCAGTGGCAGCCGCACGAGGTATTCGAGCAGGCCCCGGGCCATTTCGAGCCGGACGCCGTGGCGTCGTGCCTGGCGGAGCTTCAAACCATCTTGCTGCGTTAGCCGGAGCGGAAACTGATGGACCAGAACTGTGCGCATTTCGGCGATTGCGGCGGGTGCAGACTGCAGGACGTTCCGTACGAGGACCAGCTTGCGCGGAAGTCCGGGGAGTTGGAGGAACTGCTGGGCGAATTGTGGGGGCGGCCTGTTCCGGTGGAGCCGTCGCCGGAGGTCTGGCACTACCGCAACAAGGTGGACCTGTCATTTTCGCCGAAGTGGTACGACCATCCGCCGCCGCCGGGATTCGAGCGGGCGCCCGTGCTCGGGTTCAAGACACGCGGCCGCTGGTACAAGCCGTTGGAAATCGCCGAGTGCCGGATCGGGCCGCCTGATCTCTCGGCGCTTCTGGGGTCGGTGCGGCAGTGGATGAAAACAAACGGGCTCAGCGCGTTCGATTCGAGGACGCGGAAGGGCTTTCTTCGCATCCTGCTGGTGAGATATGGCAAGAGAACCGGGCAGCGGATGGTGGTTCTGATCACGGCGGACGGCGCGCTGGACCGGGCGTCGTTCGTGGAGGCGGTGCAAACCGCCTGGCCCGCCAACAGCATATACCACGGTGTTTTTCGCGGGCTGGCGGACGTGGCGGCGGCCGACGAATCCGAGTTGATCGCGGGCGCGCCCACCATCGAGGAGGAACTCCGGATTCCGGATGGGAAGAAAGAGCGCGTATTGCGATTCCGGCTATCGCCGTTCAGTTTTTTCCAGACAAACACGCGGGGTGCGGAACGGCTGTATGGAAAAGTGCGCGGGTGGGTGAAACGGGTCCAGCCGCGGTTCCTCTACGATTTGTATGGTGGTGCGGGCGGGATCGGGATGACGTGCGCGGACCTCGTCGAGCACGTGTGGTCCGTGGAGAACGTGGAGAGCGCCACGATCGACGGGCGGCAAAATGTGTCCATCAATGGGGTGAGCAACGTCACGTTTGCGACAGCCAAAGTCGAGGTATGGCTTAAAGAACTTCTCCTGGCGAAAGAGCCAGTGGCTGGCGCGGCGGAGACGGCGGTGGTCGTTGACCCGCCCCGGGCCGGCATGCACCGGAAAGCGACGTGGCGGCTGGTGGAACTTGGGCCGCGATACCTGCTTTATATATCGTGCAACCCGCGGCAGTTCGTCCGGGAACTGCCGGCGGTGATGGAGGGATACGACCTGCAGGATATTTCCGCGGTTGACCTTTTCCCGCACACGGATCATGTGGAGCTGGTGGCCGAGTTCAGAGCGAAAAACAGGGACTGACTACGCCTCCGGCAGTTTGGAGGCGCATTTTCGGCAGTTTGAAAATCGTGTCTGTCCCTGCTTTTCGCGGAATAACCACTCGACTTTTCCGCCAGATCCCAAACGCCGTTTTGGCCGGGTGCACTAAACCTCCCAATGTGCATACGATCAGGTATAATAGTTGGTTGCCCGAACAACGCCCCAAAGGGCCGGAGTTGCGGTTGGAAGCATGATATTATGAGTGAATGCGCCCGCGGTTTTGGGCGCGCTGCGAGGCACGACATGGGGAAGTGCCGGCATCGATGAGTGAACGCGTGACAAACCCGGCGAAGCCCGCGGTGGCTAAACCGCGGCAGGCGCCGCAGCGGAAGCTCGAACCGCCGCCGCGGTTTCGGGTTTTGCTTCACAACGACCACTACACAACCATGGATTTCGTGGTATACGTACTTGAATCGGTGTTTCAGAAAGCGCACCACGACGCGGTACGGATTATGCTTGCTGTACACAGGAAAGGCATAGGCCTTTGCGGTATATTTTGTGCGGAAGTTGCAGAAACCAAAGTGACAACGGTCCGCAAGCTGGCCAGGCACAACGGGTATCCGTTGAGGTGCTCGATGGAGCCGGAGTAGCCGGCTCGGGGCCGTGGCCGACACGAAGTCGGCCGATAGGAAGTTTTACGGTGATTATCAGTAAGGAATTGGAAGTTACCCTGAGCACCGCGCTCAACCAGGCGCGCAGGCGCCGGCATGAGTACCTTTGCGTGGAGCACCTGCTTTACGCGATTTTGAACGACCCGCACGGGCGCGACATTCTGGTGCAGTGCGGCGGGAATATCGAGCGGCTCAAACGGGCCATCGAGGATTTCTTCAACAAGGAACTGGAGAGCGCCACGCGCGGTTCCGAGCCGGTCATCCAGCAGACGGTGGCGTTTGAACGCGTCATGGAACGGGCCATCCTGCACGTGAAGTATTCCGGCAAGAAAGAGGTCGACAACGGGGACATCCTGGCGGCTATTTTCGAGGAAAAAGACTCGCACGCGGCCTACTTCCTGGGCGCCGAAGGCATCACGCGGCTGGACGTGCTCAACTATATTTCGCACGGGAGCCCGGCTTCCGAGGAGGAATCTGAAGCGCCGGATTACGACGAGGACGAGGAAGTCGAGGAAGGGGGAATTCCCCGGCCGTCGCGCGACCCGCTTCATGCGTACACGGTCAACTTGTCGGTGAAGGCGGCGGAGGGCAAGATCGACCCGCTGATTGGCCGGGAAAAAGAGCTTGTGCGGACGATCCGGGTGTTGAGCCGGCGGCGGAAGAACAACCCCGTGTACGTTGGCGAGCCCGGCGTGGGCAAGACGGCGATGGCGGAGGGGCTGGCGCTGAAGGTCCACCGGGGCGAGGTGCCCAACGCGCTGAAGGGCGTCGAGATCCTCATGCTCGATTTGGCGGCGCTGCTGGCGGGCACGAAGTTCCGGGGCGATTTCGAGGCGCGCCTGAAGGCGGTTATCGCGCAGTTGCTCAAGCGGGGCAACGTGATCCTGTTTATCGACGAGATTCACACGGTCGTTGGCGCGGGGTCGACGGTGGACAGCTCGATGGACGCGTCGGCGATCCTGAAACCGGTGCTGGCTTCGGGCGAATTGCGGTGCATCGGATCGACCACGTTCGAGGAGTACAAAAATCACTTTGAGAAAGACCGGGCGTTGTCGCGGCGGTTCCAGAAAATCGAGTTGGCGGAGCCGACGGTCGACGAGACGGTGCAGATCCTGCGCGGTCTCAAGGCCAACTATGAGAAGCACCACGGGATCCGGTACACGGACAGTGCGCTCGAGGCGGCGGCGGAGTTGTCGGCGAAGTACATCAACGACCGGTACCTCCCGGACAAGGCCATCGACGTGATCGACGAGGCCGGGGCCGACGCCAAAGTGTTCTATGGGCGGAAAAAGACGATCCGGCCCGCCGATATCGAGGCGGTGGTGTCGGAGATGGCGAAAGTCCCGGCGCGGCGCGTGTCGGCGACGGACAAAGAACGGCTGGCCGTTCTCGAAGACGAGATGAAGCAGGTGGTGTTTGGCCAAGAGGAAGCGATCCGGCAGGTGGTGACGTCGATTAAGCGTTCGCGGGCCGGGCTTAGCCGGCCGGAGAAACCGGTTGGCTGCTTCTTGTTCATGGGCCCGACGGGCGTGGGCAAGACCGAAGTGGCCAAGCAGCTCGCGGAGTTGATGGGCGTGCATTTCACGCGGTACGACATGAGCGAGTACATGGAAAAACACACGGTGTCGCGCCTGATTGGCGCGCCGCCGGGCTACGTGGGGTTCGACCAGGGCGGGTTGCTCACCGACGATATCCGGCGTCACCCGCATAGCGTGTTGCTGCTCGACGAGATTGAAAAAGCCCACCCGGACCTGTTCAACATTCTGCTGCAGGTGATGGACCACGCCACCCTCACCGATAACAACGGTAAGAAGGCCGATTTCCGCAACGTTGTGCTCATCATGACGTCGAACGCGGGCGCGCGCGAACTGGCCTCGAACGCTATCGGGTTTTTGGCGGCCGCCGACGATAAGACTGGCAAGGGCAACAAGGCCGTCGAGAAGACGTTCAGCCCCGAGTTTCGCAACCGGCTCGACGCAACGGTCTCGTTCAACCCGCTGCCGATGCCCATTATCGAGCGGATCGTCGACAAGTTTATCGGCGAGGTCGGCAAGCAGCTTGCGGAACGCAAGGTTACGATCGCCGCCACGCCCGACGCGCGGAGGTGGCTGGCCGAGCATGGGTTTGATTCGAAGTTCGGCGCGCGGCCGCTCCAGCGGCTCATCGAAGCCGAGATTGTCAACCGGCTCAGCGACGAGATTCTGTTTGGCCGGCTGGAAAAAGGCGGCCGCGTGGTGGTTGGAATCAAAGACGACCACGTGGACTTTGAGTTCAGTTGATTCTTGAAAAGAAGAAGCCGCATAGGGGCGCGCAAAACCCTCTGCGGCTCTTGTTTCGCCGGGGTTGGTGGACGATTGGGCCTCTCCGCGTAAGTTATAATGAATGTCTATGCCTGTTTTCCGCCTGATAGATGAACTGGTGTTTCCCGTGCCGCACTTGGCGGTGCGGGAAGGCTTGTTGGCCGTGGGGGGAGACCTGAGGCCGGAACGGCTGCTGCTGGCGTACCGGTCGGGCATTTTCCCCTGGTATGACGAAGGCGAGCCGGTCCTGTGGTGGTCGCCGGACCCGCGTATGGTATTGTTACCGAATGACTTTCACGTTTCTCGCCGGCTGGCGCGCACGCTTCGCAGCGGCGCGTTCACGGTCACTTGGGATACGGCGTTTCGCGACGTGATCGAGGCGTGCGCACGGGCGCGGCGGCCGGGCCAGGGCGGGACGTGGATCATGCCCGAAATGATCGAGGCCTATACGCGCCTCCACGAGTTGGGTTACGCCCACTCGGTCGAGTGCCGGCGGGACGGGATGCTGGTGGGCGGCCTGTACGGGGTGTCGCTGGGGAGGAGTTTCTTCGGTGAGTCAATGTTTCACGACGCGGCGGACGCGTCAAAAGTGGCGCTTGCGGCGCTTGTCCAGCGCGCAATCGAGTGGGACTTCGCACTGATCGACTGTCAGGTTCCAAATCCCCACCTCGCCCGCCTGGGTGCGCGCCGGATGCCGCGGGCGCAGTTTCTCAAGCTGCTTGAAGAGAGCCTCGACGCGCCCGACCACGTCGGCAGGTGGTCTTAGCCCGGCATCCCTGCGGCGCCTGCGCAACAAGCCCTTGGACGCGCGAAAAAAGGCCCCCTTGGTTTCACAGCAACGCCGGAGAGTTCTTGCGAATATCGTATTGCCGATGAATGGAGTCGCCGTGAGGCCATCTCGGCAGCCTGTAGGTCCGAAATTATTTCGGACCTACTGTTGGGCTTTCCTTATCCGGCGATTCGGGTTTTCCATTCATGGGGAACATCCGCCGGCCGATCAAGTATAATTAAACGTATGTCTTTTTGCCCCCCATAGACGTGTTTGGGCGAAAAGACTCAGCAATGTGGGAATACAGGCTTGAAGACTGCGAACCGAATTCTCCAAAAGGCCAAGAACGGTTTTGCGGGCCGGCGGGCTTTGTTTATGGCGCTGGCAGCACTTCTGGCTGTTCTGGTGAGTATCTACGTCGTTAACAGCAGGGATTATCTTATATTCCACAGCGGTGTAGAGCTGTTTATTTGCGTAGTTGCGGCGAGCGTGTTTGTGGTGGGGTGGAACGGCCGCCGGTATGTCGACAACGCTTTTTACTTGATACTTTCGATTGGTTGCCTCTTTATCAGTGTCCTGCACGCCTTCCACTTGCTGGCGTACAAGGGCCTGGAAGTTGTGGGGGATGGGCCCGACACGGCGACGCAGTTGTGGATTGCCACGCGCTACCTGACCGCCGTGTTTTTTCTGCTGGCGCCTTTTTTTGTGAAGCGCCGGCTCCACGCGGCCCTGCTGACGGGTGTTTTCGCGGGCGTCACAGGCCTGCTCCTGCTATCCATTTTCGCCTGGCACATCTTTCCTGCGTGCTTCGTCGAGCCTGGGGGTTTGACGCTATTCAAGAAGGTCAGCGAATACGCGATATGCGGGCTTTTCCTTCTTTCGATGTGGCTGTTGTGGCGCAAGCGGAAAGACTTGCCCAAGAACGTGTTTCAGCCGCTGCTGCTGGCAGTCGGCGCCGGAATAGGGGCTGAGATCTCCTTCGCCCTTTATACCGACGTTTACGGCATTTTTAACGCACTCGGTCATCTGCTGATACTCCTGTCGTTCGGCATGATCTACAAAGGGCTGGTCGAGGCCACGCTGCGCAGTCCCTACGAGACCCTCTTCAGAGACCTCAAGCGCAATGAAGAACGATACAGAAACCTGGTGGAGTTGTCGCCTGACGCCGTCCTGATCCACCGGGACGAGTCCATTGTGTTTGTGAACACGGCGGCGCTGCGGCTTTTTGGCGCCGCGGACACGTCAGACTTATTGGGCCGCACCCCGTTTGACATATTCCAGCCCGACTCCCATGCCATTGTGCGCGAGTGGATCGCCCTGCTCCGCAAAGGAACCCGCGTGCCGCTGGGCGAAGCGAAAATCCTGCGGCTAGACGGAGAGGTCCGCAACGTGGAGGTGTCGGCGTCGCCGCTTAGCGGGCAGGAAGGCGCGGCCATCCAGGTGATTTTGCGCGACGTGAGCGAACGCAAACAGGCGGAGGAGGCTTTGCGTGAGAGCGAGCAGCGGTTCCGGTCGGTCGTCGAGGCCAACATGATTGGCGTCATTTTCGCTAATCCGGCCACCGGCCAGATCACCGATGCAAATGACGAGTACTTGCGCATCATCGGGCGGTCGAGGGAGGAGTTGGAGGCGGGGTTGCTCAACTACAGGGAAATCACGCCCCCCGACGTCCTCGAACGCCAGGATCGGTTCACCGCCTCGCAATCGTTCAACGAGCCCATCCTGCCGTTTGAAAAGGAATACGTCCGCCCCGACGGGAGCCGAGTCCCGGTCATCATCGGCGGTTCGTTCCTGGACAAAACCGACGAGCGGGTCGTTGCGTTCGTGCTGGATTACACCGAGCACAAACAAGCCCAGCGCGAACGCGACATCACAATAGCGTTCCTGCGGCTTGTGAACGGCACCACGGCGTTGCACGACCTCGTCGATGCGTCGGTGGCGTTCTTCAGCGAGCAGTCCGGTTGCGAAGCGGTGGGCATCCGCCTGAAGGAAGGGGATGACTACCCCTACTACGGGACGACGGGTTTTTCGAAGGATTTCGTTCGCTCGGAAAGCTCGTTATGCCTTCTTTGCGTAAGCGGGAAGTGGGACGATGGCGCCGCTCTCGACTGTCTGTGCGGTTGCGTGATCCGCGGCCAATGCGATCCCTGCCTGCCTTTCTACACCCCCTCCGGCAGTTTCTGGACAAACAGCACCACGAAGCTGATCTCGGGGCCCTACGCGTCGCGGCTGCCATCTCGTTTGCGTAAGCGGTGCAACGAAGAGGGATACGAGTCGGTTGTGCTGATCCCGTTGCGGAGCGGCGACGAGATCATGGGCCTGCTCCAGATGAACGACCGCCGGAGAAACCTGTTCACGCCGAGGGTCGTGGCGTTGTGGGAGCGGTTGGCGGGCTACTTGGCGGTGGCCCTGGCCAAGGCGCGGGCCGAAGAGGCCTTGCGTGAAAGCGCGGCAAACTTGGCGCGGTCGAACAAGGACCTCGAGCAATTCGCCTATGTAGCCTCGCACGACCTGCAGGAGCCGCTGCGGCAGATCAGCGGTTTTGTCCGGCTTCTTCACCGGAATTACGCGCCGCTGTTCGACCAGAATGCAAAAGAGTTTTTCGATTTCATCCAGGACGGTGCGCACCGGATGCAGTCGCTCATCGATGATCTTCTGCAGTATTCGCGGGTTGGCCGCAACAAAACGGCGTTATCGAGCGTCGACCTCAACGAGGTGTGCCACACGGCCAGAAGCAATCTCCAGACTCGAATCAGCGAAACCCGGGCCAACGTAACCGTAAACCCGCTGCCGGTGGTTAAAGGCAATCCGACGCTGCTTGCCCAGGTGTTTCAGAATCTGCTGGCGAACTCGCTGAAATTCCGGGGCCAGGCGCAGCCCGAGATCGAAGTGGGGGCCCGCCAGGACGGCAACGAGTGGCTGGTCTGGGTAAAAGACAACGGGATCGGGTTTGAAGCGGCACACGCCGACAGTATCTTCATGGTGTTCCAGCGCCTGCATCCCCGCCATGCGTACGAAGGCACCGGGATTGGGCTGGCTATCTGCAAGCGGGCCATCGAGCAGCACGGCGGGCGTATTTGGGCGGAGTCAAAGCCCAACGACGGCGCGACATTCTACTTCACGCTTCCCGCGGCTACGCTTTAAGCTCGAAGGGGTCGCTGGCCTGCTTGAGGAGGTCCGCGAGCAGGCTATGGAGGTCGCGCCGCGCGGAAGCCAGCGCCCGGGTTTGTCCGCGGCGGGAGCCGCGCCCGCAACCGCCCCGATAAATTGCCTGCGGCCGATGCGCGGCTGGCTGCTCATCAAGCTGTACCCTTCGTCTTCAACGACGCGCCGGCGGCGGCGCGGGCAGGCCGCGGGATCTTGACGGCCAGCGACTGCGACATCTCGCGCACTTCGAGGGCCGTAACTTCGCGGCCGAGCTTCTCGGACAGGTAGATGCCTTCGGAGATCAGTATGGTGTTCAGCGCGACTTCGGCCGTCGGCAGCAGTTCGACTCTCCCCTCGAGCGCGGCGACCCAGTGGTGCTGTGGGCTGTCGTACACGTCGCCGATACAGCGCACGTTGTGCTGGCGCCACTGGAAGTTATCCAGGTCAACCGACGCGTTCATGTCGAGGTCGCCGATGTTGGCGAAATAGCCGAACGGGTCGAGGCGGACACCCCCCTCGCTGCCGACGACAAACGACCCTTCAAACGGGTTGAGATGAATCGCCCACGATTCGATGATGTCGAGCGTGACGCCGCCCTCGAGCCGGACAAATCCCACGCCCAGTTCCTCAATGTTGTAGCCGCTCGATGCCCGCCGCTGCGGGTCCATGTCCATCTCCTGGTAGGTCTTGCCGGAGATGGTGAGGACTTCCGGGTTTCCCAGCAGGTACAGGACCTGCGCGATGTGGTACACGCCCATGTCGAACAGCGCCCCACCCGCCGCAATCTCTTTCTTGACGAACTTATCGGTGCCGTACCCGTCCACGAACGGGCGGCCGCGCCTTCTGTATCCGGTCGAGCGGGCGTGGTACAGGCGGCCGAGGCGGCCGGCGTCGATCAGCGCCTTGGCGGCCTTGGTTTCCCGCGAGAACAGCGTGGCAAGCTGGATGGACAGTTTTTTTCGGCGCTTTCGTGCTTCGGCCAGCATGGTTTCGGCGTCGACATATGCGCCGGCCATGGGTTTTTCGCAATAGACGTGCTTGCCGGATTTGAGCGCGGCCACGGTGTACGGCATGTGGTAGTTGTTGTGCAGGCAGACGTCCACCGCGTCCAGATCGTCGCGCGCCAGCAAGTCTTGTACGTCAAAGTAGCACGATGGCACCTTGAACAGGCCCGCCACGCGCCTCGCCTCGGGTTTGTCGATGTCGGCGATGGCGGCAATCTCGGCGCCTGGTATTTTCTGGTAGTTTTGCAGGTGGATCTTTCCGATCTGCCCGACGCCGATGATGCCGATCTTCACTTTGTCGCGGTTCCGGCTGACGGCCATGCCCTAATCCTCCAACGCGCCAAGTTGCTTTAACGTCCGCCTAATCAGTGCCGCCGTTTTCTCGACCGCGGCGTATTCGTCGCCGTCGTCGGGCACACTCTCGATTCCCCAGCAGCCGGAGTAGCTGGATTCCACCAACAGCCGGATGGCGTAGGCGGTGTCGACTGCGGGGTCGTTGCCGTTTTCGTCGAATTTGAACGTTTTGAAATGGGTGGACCGGGCATATTTGGCGCACATCTCCCAGCCGCGCTCGCGCATGCCGGGCGCCCAGTTCCACGTGTCGAACAGCAGGCCGAGCCCGTCGACGGCCTCGAGAATGCGGACCACGTTTTCGGGGATCATGCTGGGTCCCCAGTGGTTTTCCATGAGGACCTCGATGCCCTTCTGCCCGGCGCGCTCGAGCAGGTCGTAGTAGCCCGACACGATGATCTTGAACACGTCGTCCGGCATCTCGGCCGGCCCGCCCGCGTCAATTCGAACCTGCGCCGCGCCCAGGATTTCGGCCACGACCAGCCACCGGTCCGCCAGGCAGCGGTTTGCCTCGCGCGCCTCGGGGGATGGCTCGTAAATGTGGCAGCCGTCCACCGCAATGCAGCCGAACGGCAGCCCCGCCGAATCCGCCGATTCCCGGACACGCCGGACGTAGTCGTCGTCCTGCGACGTCAACTCGGCGTTGCGCGGGTCCGACCCGGCCTTGACGATGTGATCCGCGTCGCGGATCGGCGCCAACTGGGCGTTCCACGGGTCGAGTTGCGTCGCGCCCAGCCGCTTGCAGTCCGCGATATACTGGAACATATCCTGCTTGCCGTCTTTCAGCAGCCGATGGAAGCTGTAACCGCCAATGCTCAGTCGCATAAGTTTCTCCTTTGTCTGGGCCGCGTTTCTTTCCGGCTCAGAATAACGGATTGATCACGGCAAGACAACGTGAGGCGGCGGAAGTCTCGTGGATCCTGAACTCAGCATCAGGGCCGGGAAGGCGTGCAATTGGTGCGGGGCTTTCGCTAAAGTAGCCGGGGCGAGAAAACGGAGGACAGCATATGGCAGGCATATACCAGGGTCGGCAGGTCCCGTGGTGGGAGCCGGTGGTTTTTGCAGCGATGGCCGGCGGGATGGGTTGGGGAATAAGGGGGCAATACGGCCATGAAACCGGCGCGATGATCGCGGGCCTGCTGGTGAGCCTGGTGCTGGTGCTGGTGTTCTGCCCGGCCAGAAAGCCGCTGGCGCTGGCGCGGGCTGTGGCGTGGGGCGCGGTCGGCATGGGCATCGGCGGCACCATGACGTACGGCCAGACCGTCGGCCTCACGCACGACGCGGCGTTCATTGGCAACTGGGCGGCGTTGCGTTGGGGCATGCTGGGCCTGGCGATCAAGGGCGGGATCTGGATCGGTTTCTGCGGCTTGTTCCTCGGGATGGGCCTCGGGGGAGTGCGCTACAGGTGGCGGGAGATGTTTGGCCTGATGCTGGCGCTGGTGGGGGCGTTCTACATCGGGCAGGCGCTGCTGAACTCGCCTTTCGACCCTGCCAACAAAGTCTTGCCTCGGATCTACTTCTCCGCGTCGTGGTACTGGCAGCCCGACGCCCAAGCGCTCGAACCGCGGCCCGAATACTGGGGCGGGCTGCTGCTGGCGCTGGTCACGGCGCTGGCCTACGCGGGCTGGTGGCGAAAAGACGGGCTGGCGCTGCGCCTGGGGCTGTGGGGTTTTCTCGGCGGCATGATCGGCTTCCCCGGAGGCCAGTCTCTCCAGGCATACCACGCCTGGAACCGGGAATCCTTCCAGCAGGGCCTCTGGGCGTGGCTCGACCCGCACATGAACTGGTGGAACATGATGGAAACCACGTTCGGCGCCGTTATGGGAGGGACGCTGGGACTGGGCCTGTGGTTTAACCGCTCAAGGATAAACCCGGCGGAAGATGCCCCCGTACCGGAGTTGCCCGCGGCGGGCGAGGTGGCCCTGCTGGCGGTACATCTGCCGTTGCTGGCGGCGGTCGAGTTTTTGGCGGTGCCGGCGGTTGATTCTGTTTACGACCTTGGGCTGATCATGGCCATCATCCCGATGGCGGGCGTCGCGGGCGGGCGGTGGTGGCCTTACGCCGCTATATTCCCGGTGACGCTGCTGCCCATCGCCGGCAAAACCGTCAATCAGTTGGCCTATCAGGAAGGGGCCGTGAGCGTGGGCGCGGGCTGGCTCGTCTATTTTGCTCTGCCCATGCTTGTGGCGATCGCGGCGGCGGCTTACTTTGCGCGACAAGCCCCGAGGGCGCGGGATGGGCGCAACTTTCTCCGCGCCTCGCTTCTGCTGTCGACCTGGATGTACTTCCTGCTGAACTATGCCTTCTTCCATTTCCCGTGGCCGTGGGCCCAGTGGACCGGCAGGACGCCCAACGGCATCATCTTTACGGTATGCGCGGCCGGATTGACCGTGCTGGCCATTTCAAAATGTCCCGGCAAGGCGAAAGTAACTGAATGATCCCGAAGCCACTTCTGCGCAGAACTTTGGCCGATTCGTTGCGAGTGCTCTGGCTTGTGGTGCTCGTGGCCGTCGTTTCCTGCTCGCTTTTCGGCCTCGCGGCTTCGCTCGTTGTGGCGGGTCTGTTCTACGCGACCGGCCCAAGCCCCGACTCCGCATTAATCTCCCGCTTTCTGGCCAAAGCAGGCGCATTTGCTGTGATCGCCGCAGGCGCTCTTGTTCTTGCATACAGGCGGCGGGACCCGCGCCTGCCACTTGAGGAGCTACCCCTCGAGAGCAGGAAATCTTCGATTCTTCTCATTACGCTTCTCGTGATTTCGGCGACCATTTTCCCGCGCCTTGGCGCGTATCCGTGGGCGGCCCCGGATGAAGTTCACCACCTCGTTGTTGCTCGCAACCTCGCCACGCTCGGCACGTACGCGTCCGGCCACCCGGATTACCAGTTGCGGGAATTCGACACCTACGATTCGGTTGGCCCGCCCGTCATTTTGCCGGTGGCGCTGGCATTCCGCGTTTTCGGAGTTGCAGTTGCGACGGCCCGCTCCGTCATGGCCATGTATTTCCTTCTCCTTTGCCTCGCGATGATCGCTTTGCTCAAGCCGCACCTGGAATGCGACGGCATCGCGCTATCGGCCCTGTTCATGACGGCCTCGTTTGGCTCGGTCTACCTTGGCCGCACGTTGTACGGCGAAGTCCCGGCGCTGTTTTTCCTGGTGGCGGGCCTGCTGGCGTGGCGCCGCGCTTTGCGGTTGCAAGCCCGCCTTGGATGGGGCGTAGTGGCGGGGGTGGCATTTGGATTGGCCGTCCTGTGCAAGTCGATTCTGGTTCTTTCGGCATTTGCCTTCCTGGGCGCGCTGCTGTACGACCTGTTGACGTTCCGCAGGATTCGCCTGCGGCACGTTTTTTCGCCCGCCGCAGGCCTGGTTCTGGTTTTCGGCGTATGGTGGGCGGTGCAGACGCTGAGCCAACATAACGTTGCCGACTCGGCCGGCGGTACGCTTGGCATTTACAAGCACAACCTCATGTTCGGCCTGCGCTCCGCCCCCACCGCTCTGGCAAAATGCATGCACGACCCCCTCTCAACCATCCTGCTGATCCTGGCCATGGCCGCGGCGGTCACAAATGCGTTCCGCCGGCATTACGACCCGGCGCTGACCGTGCTCTGGTTCTTGGCGGTGTTCTACACATGGTGGTGGGTCTTTTTCACGCCGGGCGTCATGCCCCGCTATCTCTGGTTCAGCATCGCCATTGCGGCTGTTCTTGTGCCGTGGATGTTTGATGGAATCATCAAAGCCATTAAGAAGACCCCTTCTCGGCCGGGGATTCTGATTACGGCAGCAAGCGTGCTTGCCATGGCCGGAATGGTGATGGTCAGTATAGCTGCCGGACTGAATGGCGCACGAGAATCCGCGAACGCCTGGACGGCTGACGAAATGCGCGACGAGTATGCTCTTGCGGAATGGCTCGCTGCGATGCCCGACGATACGGCCATCGCCGCGACGTGGCCCGTGTCGGGAACGCTTAATTTTCTGGCGAACAAGCCTGCGCGCGTCCTGGAGTCTGTCCCCGATCCCATTCCTGCCAACCAGGTTTGCATTATTGATACAATGACGCGCCCCGACATGCTTGGCAAGAGGCAGCCGGATCTGCAGTTTGGCCGGTATGCCGTGCTGAAGGCAAAGGAGTAAACAGCGACGTGGCGGAACGGTCGGTATCGATTTTTTACCCGTGCTACAACGACTGGGGGACGATGGGCAGCATGCTGTTGCTCACGACACAGACGATCAAGCGGCTTGCGCTCGACGCCGATATCACCGTGGTCGACGACGGCAGCGGCGACCACACGCTCGATCTGCTCGGCGAGATCCGCGAGCGGTTTCCGGAGGTGCGCATCGTGCGCCACGAGGAGAACCGGGGGTATGGCGGCGCGCTCCGCAGCGGGTTTGCCGCCGCCACCCGCGACTGGATCTTCTACACGGACGGCGACGCGCAATACGACGTGCGCGAGCTTGAAACGCTGCTCGAGCACGCGGGGCCGGACGTCGACATGGTGCAGGGCTACAAGATCACCCGCCACGACCCGCTCCACCGCATTATTGTCGGCAGAATTTACCACTGGCTGGTGAAGCTGGCGTTCGGCCTCAGGCTGCGCGACGTGGATTGCGACTTCCGCCTCATGCGGCGCACTATCTTCGACAAGGTGGCGCTCAAGCACGACAGCGGCGTGATTTGTGCGGAGATGATGGTAAAAATCCAGCGGGCGGGCTTCCGGATTGTCGAAGTGCCCGTTCATCATTATCAGCGGGCGCACGGCAAATCGCAGTTCTTCAATTTCCCGAGAATCGCCCGGGTTGCGCGCAACCTGACGGGCCTTTGGGTACAGATGGTGCTGTTTCGCAGGGAAGGGTGACGCGGGCATGATCCCTTTCGTCGAACTCAACAGCCAGTTCAAATCGATCGAGCCCGAGATACGCGCCGCAATTGATGACGTGCTGGCGGGCGGCCGGTTCATTTTCGGCAAGCAGTGCGAGGCCTTCGAGTCTGAGTTCGCGGCATACGTCGGCGCGAGGCATGCCACCGGCGTCAATTCCGGCACCGATGCCATACATTTGGCGCTGACCGCGGTTGGCGTCGGCCGGGGGGACGAAGTGATCACCGCGGCCAACACGTGCGTACCCACGGTCGCCGGCATTTGTGCTGCGGGCGCCAAGCCCGTGTTGGCCGACATCGATCCCGCCACCGCCACGATCGATCCCGGCAAGGTGGAAGCAGCCATCACGGCGCGCACAAAAGCGGTCGTGCCCGTGCACCTGTACGGCCACCCGTGCGACATGCGCGCAATATGCGAGATAGCCGATGCGCGGGGGATTGCCGTCGTGGAAGACTGCGCGCAGGCCCATGGCGCCGCGGTTGTCGAAGGCCGGCATGCGCGTCGATGCGGCACATTCGGGGTGGCCGCGGCGTTCAGCTTCTACCCGAGCAAAAACCTGGGCGCGTACGGCGATGCGGGCGCCGTTGTCACCAACGACGCCGAAATCGACGCGCGGGTGCGGATGTTGCGCAATTACGGCGAGGAGCGGCGGTATTACCACTCGATTGAGGGTTTCAACAGCCGGCTGGACGAGTTGCAGGCGGCGATCCTGCGCGTCAAACTGCGCCACCTCGACGAGTGGAACGAAGCACGGAGGCAACGGGCTGGTCTTTACGCGGATCGCCTTAAGCACCTTCCGATCCGGCTGCCGTTCGAGGCGGAGTGGGCGCGGCATATTTACCACCTCTACGTGATCCGTTCGCGGCGGCGCGACGCGCTCCAGGCGCATCTTACGGCGCGGGGCATCGGCACGCTGCTCCACTATCCCGTGCCCGTGCACCTGCAGAAAGCGTACGCGCATCTGGCATACGCGCCCGGCGACTTTCCCGAGAGCGAGCGGGCGTGCGGCGAGGTGCTGTCGCTGCCGATGTACGCCGAGATGCCCGTCGAGCACGTCGAGGCAGTCGCGCGGGCGATTGCCGAGTTTCATGAGCCGGCACAATCATGAATGTCGAAGAATACGCCACCATGTTCTCCGTCGAGGACAACCACTGGTGGTATCACGGGCTGCGGGGGATGGTTCGGCGTGCGTGGGGGAGGCATATCGGCGGCGGGCCGGTGCGCGTACTTGACGCCGGCTGCGGGACCGGCGCGATTCTGGCCATGCTGGCGCAATCCGCGCGGCCGGTCGGCGTCGACCTCATGCCCGAAGCCATCCGGTTCTGCCGTATCCGGCGGCAAATGGCCACCGCCGCGGCATCGGTGGTTGCGCTGCCGTTTCCGGATGGCGCATTTGACGCGGCCGTTTCGCTCGACGTCCTCTGCCACCGCTCGATAAGCGACAAGCGCGCGCCGCTGGTTGAAATCGCGCGCGTCCTCCGGCCCGGCGCCATCCTGATCCTCAACCTGCCCGCATACCAGTGGCTGTACTCGTCGCACGACATGGCCGTCCACACCGACACGCGATTCGCAAAGAGGCAAGCGACCGGCCTGCTTCGGGACTGCGGATTCAGCGTGATCGAAGCCACATATTGGAACAGCCTCCTGTTTCCGCCGATCGTCGTGACGCGCCTGTGGCGAAAATTCTTCCCGCCCAACGGCTCCGATCTCGCCTCCGGCGGCAAAGGTGTTTCCAATGCAGTCTTCAAAGCCGTGCTCGGGATAGAGCGCGGCCTCCTGCGCCTCGCGCCCATGCCAATGGGCCTCTCGCTGTTCCTTGTGGCACGGAAAGGGAAAAGTGGACAGAGTGGACTAAGTGGACATGCTGGACATGGTGGACATGGCGCAGCGGAGCCGCAGCCGCAGGCGAAAAGCACCTGAAGGTGTCATTCCGAGGAGCGCTGGCACGTGGCCTTTACTCTTAATTCAAGAGCCGGAGGCCAGCGCGACGTGGGAATCCCCTCGGTATTGTTGCAGGCGTGGGCTTGGAGAGGACTGATCGGGGTGCCACTGGTTGCAACCGAGGGGATCCTCACGCCCGCCCATGGAAAACGCCTAATTGGAAGTGATAGCCAGTGTCTGGGCGGGCTCAGGATGACAGGCTTTGATCCTGGGCCGGCTTTCAGTTTCTGTGAAAAATTCCTGGAAACTGATGGATAGTAATATGGAGTCCACAAGCCGTCTTTTTCCGTGAGATAGACTTCCCGCGGCTCGAGCAGATACACTTCTCTTAATGCCCGAACACCAGACCAGACAACTGCGAATACCCAACACCGGCCCGCGCCGGTTTGGCGTCGATGCCGCGGCGATGCTCATCTATCTACTGATCGTTTACGCCTGGAGCTTGTCGTTGTATCCGCTGGGCCGGGATTATGCCGCGCTGGCCAACCCGGCGTCGCTGCCCCCGATTGCCGACAACCTCTTCGCGTGGGAGATTCGAGCGTTTAGCGGCTCGCCGTTCGGTTACCACGCAGTAAACCTGGCGTTGCTCTATGGCTGCATGCTGGCGCTGTACCGGTTCGCCCGGCTCGCGATCCCCGGGCCGTTCTGGCTCGGCACACTCGCCGCCGCCCTCTTCATGGCCAATCCGGTGCATTCCGAAGCGGTGCTGAACCTGGCCGGAGTGGGGGACCTGGCGCCGGCATTTTTTGCATTCGTGGCCTTGGCGGCATACGCCGAACATCACGCCAGACGGAGGAGTTGGACGTGCGCGCTCGCGGTGGTTACGTTTGCGCTAGCGGTGTTGCCTTACCGGCAAAACGTGATGCTCGTGATCGTCCCGGCGTTTTACGTGTGGTTGAAATCGCGCGAGCCGCAGCCGGATGCTTGCTCCGACTCGGCCAAAGGCACGTGTGCGGTGGCGTGTCCGCTCTGTTCGACGTTGCTGGTTCCGTTGGCCGCAATTACGGCCGCATCGATGGTTTTTCATTTGGACCTGTTTGCGGTGGAGAACCTTCACCCTGCGCGGATGTTCGCCCCGCTTTACCTCATCTTCTATCCGATCGGCCTCCTGCCCGAGACGGCGTACACGTTTCACCGCAACCCCTGGCTGGGCTGGGTTGCGGCGCTCGCCGTCCTAATCATCATCACACTCATTTACAGGAAAGCGCGGCGGCCGGCGATCCTGTTCGGGCTGGCGTCGATGGCGGGGATGCGTTTGTTCCAGGGAGGCGACTTTATCGATCCGGTGCACATGATCGGCGGCGGGAAGCTGCTTGTGTCCAACGGCCTGTTCAACGTGGCGCTCGTCGCCCTGTTTTACCGGATCGCGGAGCATCCCAAGTGGCGACGGCCCATCATCATGATGACGACGCTGCTCGCGGCGGTTTTCTTCGCGATGCAGATTGTGTTCATCACCCACTGGCGCGAGGCAGGCCGCGTTGTCAGAGAGTTTCAGACTTCCGCGACGTTGAGCGCCACACCGGCCGGCATCGTCCCCGACTACCGGGCGTACCGTGGCGCGCCGGTCGGGTTGTCCGAGTCGATCTCGTATGACACGCCGTTCAGCAAGCGCATCGAGCACGTCTCCCTGCTGCCGATCGATTACGTGCCGGCGAACGAGCATTACGTGCAGGTCACGGAGCAGTCGCCGGAAGCGATCGTGTGCCGCGTCGAGGCGACCCCGCTGATCAAGATTATGCCGTGGCCGTTCGACCTGATGCAGCCCGGCGCCGTAGTCCGCACACCCGGAGCTACAATCGAAGTCGGCGAGCTGAATCAAACCGGCGCCGTGTTCCGCATCCGGCCGGAGGTCCAGCCGCGGTCGCTTGTTGACGTCCATGGCGCGACATTGCCTGCCACTCCGCAGGTCGCGCTTGCGCTGGTTGCCGCCGCACTACCCGCCGCAGTCGAGCCCGAGAAAGGAGCCGAAATGGAAACCGCCGACACTAATGATCTTACGCCCGCGCAGCGGCAGTTGCTCGAAAAAGCCGGTTGGCACGACCGCGCCTGCGTAGGCAGGGTCGTCTGGGTGTCAATTGCCGATCAGACGTTGCGCATCATCGAGAATGACAAGGTGATCTGGGCGGCGAAATGCTCGACCGCGGAAAAAGGCGCCGGGTTCAAGCTCAACAGCAATCAAACGCCGCTGGGGTGGCATTCGGTCGCAGAAAAGATTGGCGAGGGCGAGCCATGGGGGCGGGTGTTTCGGGAAAAACGGCCCGCGCGCAAAATCTGGAAGCCAAGCGAAACCACTAAGAAAGACCTGGTTCTGACGCGCGTGCTGGCCCTCACCGGCGAGGAGCCAGGCGTGAACAAAGGCGACGACGTGGACTCGTACACGCGGCGCATCTACATCCATGGGACGAACGACGAGGCCGGAATCGGCACGCCCACGTCGCACGGCTGCGTCCGCCTCACCAACGACGACGTTATCAAAGCGTTTGATTTGATCCCGCAGGGCGCCCCCGTCTTGATTACGGAATACCAGTCAATGGATCTGGTGAAAAACCCACCCAGACACCTCACACCTTCAAACCTTCAACCAACAAGAGCGAAAAACAGGGACTGACTCGCTTCCGGCAGTTTGGAAGCGCATTTTCGGCATTTTGAAAAGCGTGTCTGTCCCTGCTTTTCGCGGCTTGAAACCTGTCGCCCCGACTTTTTCACCAGCACCTCAATCCGCAATCGACTCAGCGGTTGCTTTCGTGTAGGCCCATCGACACCCAGAAAATCCGGCCGACGGTTCGTGCGGGTAATGTGGGGTTGAGCAGGCGGGCCAGGCTCATGTCGAGCGGCTCGCTGTCCGTGCACACGTAGCGGCTTGCGACCGCGCAACCGAACCCCAACAAGCCGGCCATGATGAAACAGAACCGGTAACCCCACATGCCCCAGTGGTCGATGGCGAGTCCTACCAGGATAGGGGTGATTCCCAAAGCCATCGACGTGCCTACGGTGAAAATGTTTGTATATCCGATTCGGTCTTCGGCGGCCACGCAATTGAACATGGCGCGGTGGGTGGCCATCCACATCGCGCCGTTGAACGTCGCGGCCAGGATGAACACCGGGTAGAGCGCGTAACGCGTGGCGGCCATGCCGGGTATTAGCAGCAACGCGGCCAGCGCGGCAAGCGAATGGCCGGTCAGCGTCAGAAAAATACTCGATCCGCTCCCGCTGTGCTCGGTGAACCGGCCCCAATACCGGATCGTCAGCATAATGCCAACGCTGCCCAGCGCCATCACGTACATCACCTCTTCCGGCGACAGCCCGACCGCATCTTTCAGGAACATCACGCCGGCCGAGCCAAACCATGACGTTGCCGAGAAACAAAGGGACGCATTGATTACGAACCGCATGTACGCCCCGTCTCTTAATGCGCGGCGATAGCTCTCGAACCCCTGATTGAGCGTCAGTTCCGCCTTCACCGCCAGGCCGCCGGGCACGCGCGCCATCCAGGCCAGGCTGAACATGCCCGAGGCAATCCCGATGCCGTAAATAATCAGGAACCGCCTCAGGCTCGGGTTGTTCCGCAGAATGAGGCCCTGGCCAACCATGACGGCGACATTCAAGAATTGGCCGACCGCACCTTCGGCACTGAAATAGGCCGCGCGTTGCGTTTCCGGCACAACCTCGTGCAGCCAGGGAAACCAGCCGCCCGCGCCAATCGCCCGCATCAGGCAGAACCCCAGTGTCGCCGCCATCAACACCCACCAGCCGCTTCTCGCCCCGTAGTGCCACATCGCCCACGGCATCAGGAAAACCACGCACGAGATCAGGTTCCGAAGCATCCAGGCCGTAAACATCACCCGTTTGGGCCCGAGCCGCAGCACCAACTGGCCCGTCACCAGCACCAGCACCATCGACAGTGGCATGAACGAAATCAGAAAACCGACGTAGGACGGCGGCATGTCGATTTTCCGCGCCAGCAACACCAGCGCCGGGCCGACAATGCACTGCCACGAAACCACGTTGAACACGATGAAAAAAAGGAACTGGCGCGGAGCCGCCGCGAGTTCCTGAAGATTGGAAAAAATCCGTATACGCACGCCCGAAAAACGGGTCCTCTTGCCAACTACGTCATTCATCTTTTCTTATACGCCGGATACAACACGGCCTATTGCGTGCGCGCGTACGCGCGCCACGTCGACGGAATCAAACCGGGGGCAACAAAAAACAGAATTGGACTGCATAATACTCCAATTCGCACCCGGAATAAAAAGTTTCGTGCGGCGAGATAATAAGACGGATCGGACGGATCGGACGGATCGGACCGGTAGAGTCTGCCGCAATTTGCCTTCACATGCCGGCCCGATTACAATGCCGAAATCCAACGAAAGGACACCCGTGCCCAACAAGCTCGAATTGTGCCTCGGCGTCAAAACCGACCCGGTCCAGTACCGGTATTCATACCCGTGGCTGTTCCGTTTTTTGGCGGATCAGGGGGTGGGTTACGTCCAGCTCGGCACATTTTTCGAGCTTTACCAACTCCCGGACTCGTGGTTCATCCAACTGCCCGCGTATGCGCACGACTGGGGCATCCGGATCGCCAGCGTGTTCACTGCGCACCGCGAACTCGGCGGGCTTTTCTATGACGGCCCGGGATTTGAGGCCGTGGTTCATAACAACTTCAAGCGGCTGATAGAAGTGGGCGCACTGGTCGGCGCCGACTGCGTCGGGTCCAACCCTGGCACGGTTCTGCGTGACCAGTTCCAACTCAAGGAACGCGGGATCGGCCGCTACCTCACGCACATGAAGGACATGATGGCCTATGCCCATGCGTGCGGGCTTCGCGCGCTCACGATCGAGCCGATGTCGTGCCGGGCCGAGCCGCCCACCACGCCCGACGAAATCCACACGATGGCCGGCGAGCTCGAGGAGCATCACCGGGCGCAGCCCGACACCGTCCCGGTCCGGTACTGCACGGACATTGCGCATGGCTACGCCGACGCCGGCGGCAACGTCCTCCACACGCATATGGAACTGCTCGAAGCGACCCTGCCGTGGTTGCAGGAGTTGCACCTGAAAAACACGGACGGGATTTTCCAGTCGACGTTCGGGTTCAATGAGGCGGAGCGCGCTCGCGGGATCGTTCAGGTGCCGGACGTAGTCCGGTTGCTCCAGGAAAACGCCGATGTGATTCCCGTGGATACGCTGATTGGGTATCTGGAAATCGGCGGGCCGAAGCTGGACCGCGATTACAGCGACAAGAACCTCGAAACCCAACTGCGCCAGTCGCTCGACTACGTGAAGGAAACCTTTAAATGTTAGTCGCCGTTTACGAAGGGCCGGATCAACTCAGCCTGAAAACCGTTCCTGATCCTCAAGTCACGGACGATTCTGCGATCCTGCGGGTCGAGTCCGTGGCCGTGTGTGGGTCCGACCTGCGGATTCTTCACCACGGCAACCCGCGCGTGGTTCCCCCTGCGGTGATAGGCCACGAGATAGCCGGCGTGGTTGTCGCGTCGGGAAAGAACGTCACGCGCGTCAAGGAAGGCGACCGGGTGGCGCTCGGGGCCGACGTGCCGTGCGGCCAGTGCCGGTGGTGCCGCGACGGGCTGGGCAACAACTGCGCAGTCAACTACGCGATCGGCTACCAGATTCCCGGCGGGTTCGCGCAGTACATGAATCTGCCGCGGCTTGTCCTCGAGGAAGGGCCGGTGACGCGGTTCTCGGATTCTCTCAGTTTTGACGAAGCGGCGCTCGCCGAACCGCTGGCCTGCGCCATCAACGGCCTCGAACTCGCGCAGATGAGCCTCGGCAAAACCATCGCCATCATCGGGCTCGGGCCGATCGGGTGCATGATGATCGACCTGGCGCGGGTGATGGGCGCGACACGCGTCATCGCCGCACAGCGAAGCAAGCTGCGCATGGAGATCGCGAAAGCATTCGGCGCCGACGTCTACATCGCCACCGAAGAAGAAGACCTCGTGGCGCGGTGCCGCGAAGAAACCGGCGGGGAAGGGCCCGACATCGTCCTGACGACGTGCGGGTCGGTTGAGGCGCACGAACAGGCGATCGAGATGGTAGCCCACCGGGGCTGCGTCAACCTGTTCGGCGGCCTTGGAAAAGATGCGCGGCCGATGTCGGTCCTGTCCAACACGATCCACTACAAGGAATGCTTCGTCACCGGCTCCCACGGCAGCGTGCCCCGCCAGCACGAACTCGCCGTCAGGCTCATCGAGAACAAGATGGTCAGGGTAAGCCCGCTGATCACCCACACCTTCCCGCTCAGCCAGATTCAGGACGCGTTTCGAACCATGGAAACGCGCCAGGGAATGAAGATTGTTGTGCATCCGCAGTAGACATTTTATGGGGCAGATCAAGTTTTTTCTCCAGAGTTATCCACCGGTTTTTCCACCGAGTCTGAGATAGACGGGGCTGCCGTGTTTACGCAAGGCTTCGACGTACCGTT
>Ga0315285_10000023_pt1 | contig 147785 bp, 160 predicted proteins | sample YL17G09_36_MG_FD_203698 | JGI IMG/M metagenome (GOLD analysis project Ga0315285, IMG submission 203698) | Sediment microbial communities from Yellowstone Lake, YNP, Wyoming, USA - YL17G09_36 | ecosystem: Environmental > Aquatic > Freshwater > Lake > Sediment | place: USA: Wyoming | collected... | reverse complement strand
TGTCACCACTTTTTCCGTGGGTTGATATGACTCTGAAGAGACGTAATAACCAATCCATATCCCTACCAGAATGCCGAGCAGGATTAAGGCTATGAAAATGTTTCTGTTGGATTTCTGGTATTGATATCTTGGCATGGAATCTACTTTCATTTTCAAAAAATTTAAAGCTTTCTTTAAAAAAAGTGCAGAGGATACGCTCTTGGTGGGTGCTAAAAACTTACGAAGTTAATCCTGCTAACCTTCTCCACTTCGTGACCCTCTGAACACCAAAACTATGACTTAGGTCTGCTATAAACGGTTGAAAGCAATGACTCCAATTTTGATTTCTTGGTAGGATTTCTAAAGTTTATTTTTTCTTTAAAAATTGTTAATTGTTTGTTTCCTACTATGCTTAAAACAAAAGCATTTTGATTCCATTTTTGATGGATGTAAGATTTTATTCCAAACTTCTCTTCTAATAATCTTTTAATTGTTTCTAATGTTTCTCTATTCTTTTGTGTTATATTAACCCTGACTGCATAGTTTTCATATTTTCTTGGTCCATTTCTGCTTTTTGATATGTCACCTTCAGCATCGCAAAATCCGCTTATGAAATTTGCTATATTTTCTAAATGTTCCTTTCCAATGTCCATAGACATGAGGTTTTTGATGTAAACAAATGCCTTTCTTCTTTTACATCTCAGTATTTTGCCTTTTGATTTTTTTCTAAATTTTAATCTAATTAATACATCTGGAAATATATTCTTTACTATTTCTTCTATCATTTTCAATTGCGTTGTATCTATATCACCCCATGTTATTTCATATTCTTTTAGGATTTTTTCCGGATTTAATTTAAATCGATGCTCACAGCTATACAAACAACCGTCTCCTTTCGTATATCCTACCAAATATGCTTCTTCATTGTTCATTACTTATCTACCTCTGTTCCCAGTCTCAACCATTTCGTCATAATTTTAGTTCCAAAGGACGAAGCTTCTCAGTTGGTTAACAGGACCTCATAAATCTTTAACATCGCCCTCAAGCTTCAATCGCGCCATGAACCGGATTTGCGCCAACAGAGAACCGGTAGCTCCCCGATCTAATCCCCTGCAAAAATAGATTAAAATTCCAAACTATTTAAAAACAGTCGGTTTTGATACCGTAACATTTAAATACGTAAGAAAAAAACTCATAATCATGGCAGATATAAGGACTATAATTTTTTGGCTAATAGGAACGACATGCATATTCTTCGGGGCCTTGATAGCCGGTTCTGTTGAACCTGTTGTAGGCTCAACCACAGTCTCTATAGTAATGGCCTATTCACTAGCTTTCATACTTATAATGTTGGGTGGAATGTTCTGGATATCTACGGCCATTCTTCAGACGGAAGAAGAGGAATAATTTCTTGAACGTGAAATTTTACGATTTCCAACGCTTTGAATGTGGAATGCTACCTCGATCATTTGTAATATGACTTCTGCTATATAGCCCCTTTTTACAAACATTTAAATGTGGTATATCATTAAGATAAAAATTAGGTTATGAAAGTAATTCTCTAAGATAGATTTTATATTGTCCAAATTTTCCCCCATAGTTTCCTGCTGAGATTCTTGTTACTCCACCTATGTTTAAGGTTGCTTCGATACCAACCTTCATGGCTTCCTTGACTGCATGCATAGAGGTTCCATTAATGACAATTTCTGGAATGTATTTGACGCCTTTGGGCACTTTAGATTTGTCTCCAAGCTTCTTTTTTAGCGAGGGACAGTAGGGATGGTTTGTGGTTGGTCCTATAAGTGGAAACTTGGTTTCAGTTTTCGAGCCTGCTGAACAAACGCCAAACGGAGTGATTACGCCTTCCACTTTATGAATTGCTTCAAGAGCCTTTTTTTCAACCTCTTCAATGGCCTTTTTTGATTGGCACATTATATATAAGTTGCCACCTGATATTCCGTGGGCATATCCGACGTAACGTTCTATCTCGAAGTTTGGAACCATAATGGGAACCACAATCATATCGCGGTCATAACGTTTTTGCTCCAATTCATAGTCATCGCCGCAATGTCCCACTCTTTCCATAATGTCAAACTTACCTTCAGCCTTTACAGGTAATGCATCAAAAACAGAGGTGAATCGTTTGACCAAGATGTCTTGGCGAATTCGATATGAAAGCTCCTTTTCGAGTTTGTTGACCATTTCTTCAGTCGTTCTCCCCTTTTCCAATCCTTTCCAGAACTGAAGGATAGCGCCTTTCCGCCTGTCCGGAGTTTTTTCTCTTCCCACAAACTTTTCAATGCCGTTGTCTAGTCTGCCTATAACACCAGATGGGGTTGCCGTAGCATCTTCAGCAGCTCTTTTCAATATTTTTTCGTCGTCTGCGGTTATAAGAAGTCTGCAGTACAGTCCATCGGAGGCTTCGGCATACGTATCTTCAATTAATGCCATATTTTCACATATGTAACTTAAATTTATAAGTTTACTCAAAGGTTTATTATCCAAGCGAACCTAGATTTTAAAGCTTTTGGTTCCATATTTTAATCACCAAGGAACCAATATTTATACAAGTCCTTGGCACATTTAACGGTGAAAACGATGAAGTTTTACGATTTCTATTGAGTTGAAAGTGTAAAGCTCAAGAAAGTTGCTACATTACTTCCGTCTTTCTAAACTCAAAATGTTTTAAAGGATAGATTTTGCTCACGACCTTTCTTATCTTTTGTTGCAGTATGCCATCAATGACTTCTCTGATGAACTCCTCTGTTTTCATTTTGCTAACATTTTCTTCTATGAAATCGCTTATGCATTTTCTTATCTTGGTATCGATCTCTTTGCTGACCAACCTGTTAGAAATAGCTATTGATTTTATCCTCATCTTGTTGTCCTTTAGGTTCACAACATTGTTGATGTCAATCCTGTTTGATCTTCTCCTGACTATTCTTGCCAAAAAGTCTTTTGTGCAGTCGTGTCCAAAGAACCTTGTTATTGCCTTCTTGTCATTAACGTCTTCTATCTTGAAGTAGAACTTCAAATAATACTTGTTAGGATCGCCTGTTATGTCTGTTAAACTCGTCTCTATGACTCTTCCTTTCAGTTGTTTCGGGTCCATGGCCATAGTTTCGCCTATGACAAAATCTCCAAAAAAGCTTGGAGCCACAATTTGATACCATTCTTTACCTTTAAGCTTTGAAACCATAGAAATTAAATACGCTCTATATCTTTATAAGTTTTTCTTTTAGAAGATTTTCGCATAATTCAATGAACTTTTCCTGAGTATCAGAGGGTATCATGGCTCCTGCTGCTTGTTCATGGCCTCCGCCTCTGCCACCGCAAGATTTGGCAGCTTCTACCATCATCTCCCTTATGTTAACGTTCTTAGACCTTCCTGAAACCTTAATCCCGTCTTTAGAATTGCCAAAGCCGATCAATGTTTTTTCAACAGGTTTGAATAGCATTGATACGATAGTTCCAATGAAGTTCTCGTTTATAACATCCTTGCCTAATATGTAGTTGGCATGCTCTGCCTGCTTTATGCTCTCAGGATTGTTCTCTATCCATCTCATATAATTTCCTATTATCTTTCTATAAGCCTTTGACAAATTCCGGGCAGTTCCCAGGGCCTTTTCATTACCCAAGCATAGGGCCAAGCCTGTTGAAGGCTCGTTCATATTGGCGCAATTGTGAATGAGAAAACCATTCGCGACATAGTTTGGATTATTTGTTGAGGTTATGTCAAAAACAAATTTAGGCCGTTTTTTTACCTCTATTATTTCCTTTATTTTTTCCCAATGAATATCGCTATTGAATATTTTTTCCAAGCTTTCTAAAAGCAATTCGGCTTCCTCTACTAAAATTTTATATTTCTTTCTGCCTTTTTCTAACTTATTTTCAGCTATTTTTCCAGGTTTTTTACCATTCATAATTTTTCCCAACCATTCTCTTGACAAGTTAGCATTAGAAGCAAATCTACTTTTACTAACATTTAAACCATTTATCAGGTCATTAATATTCTCTGATCTTAGAGCACAATTCATTGTCTTGATTTTATTTTTAAAATAATCTATAAAAATTTTTATATTTCTTTTCATAGGCATCGAACCATTTTTATAATATGTCAAATGCGAGCTCATATCAGAAGGAATTTTTAATATTTTGGAGAGTTCAACAATTATGTTACTAACTGCCAGAGACTCGTTTTTTAATTTGTTATTTATAATTTTGATTTTACTATTCTCAGTAGAACTTATAAAGCGTATCTTTTCCAAAAAAAGTTTAAAATTATCCATACCATAAATCAGTGTTTTATATTTCATTTTTTTGCAAGCTTTACAGAATCTTTCATCAAAAGTGCTATTTATGCCAATTCTCAAAAGCAAGTACTGAATCTGCTTTGCCAGTTTTTCAGAGTGAGTGCTATATTCTACACAACCTCTATTCTCATAGCAACCATCACTGGAGAACAAGCCTCTTAATATTCCGCATATATTTTCTTCATTCAAAGCTAGCAGCTTCGGATTAAGACATACGGAATAGCTTTTGTCTCCTCTAGGTATTCCCATTCTTGCAAACCATTCGGCCGCACATTTTCTATTCCATGTACAAACAAAGCTATTAACTCTGTCTTCGATATTAAAATTTTCGATGCCGAATTCCTTTTTAAAGATATTTGAAATCTTAACAAAGTTCTGTCTACCTTTTTCATTTTTCTCAAAGCTTATTTTTATGTCATATTTATTAATATGGCCATCTCCAATTACAAATCCTATGAGAGCACAAACGTCGGGATTAATTGAAGGTATTTTAATATCCTTTGAAAATTTACTAACACTGAATCTGTCGTTATCTATCTTAACTTCATTTGGTTTGAATATGTCTTTAAAGTTTATATCAGAAAAATCATTCACTTCAATTTTTTGGGGAGTTGCTATAAAATCCCCATGCTTTAAATTTATAGCTTGTTTCCAGCAAATAATACCGTTTTTTATTGTCAATAATTCATGATTTTCTGTCAAACAGATTTTTTTACCTGCAGATGATTTTATTTCAAGTATTTTTATTTTGTTTGGCAACCTTACTCTATGAATTTTTCTAATCACATCCTTTCCAATCTTTAAATTATTATCAATAGAAAAAGTAGAAAGACCACTTTTACAGTTATCTATAGCAATTGGTATGCCATTTGTATAAACATCTGTACCAGGAATTACGCAGGCATTCAGTACGGTAGCGAACTCTTTTGCATCTTTCAGTTCTTCAGGAAAGTTTTTCAAGGTTAGAACATCGCTGAATATCATTTTCTTGCTGTATTTTTCATGCTTTAAACTTTCCTTGACTATGGCATCTGTAAGTTTTCTTTTTTCATCATCATCCAAGTCATTCAGAGTTCTCCATCCGCCATTTTTCTGGGGGTTGATTCCTATTTCTGATAAGAATTGTATTGCCTTTGACTCCTCGTTTATTTCAGGGATGTCAGAAAATTCCAGGGCTTTGTACAGGGGTCTTGAGAATCTTCCAAACAAATTTAGCCCTATTTCAGCCTCTATCAATGGTGTTTCAAACAGCTTTGAGTTAGTAGAATAGGATACATCGCCTACCGTTCCGACTATTGCCAAAGGGGCCAAGGAATTGTTTTTGATCATCTCCTTTGATAGCAAATAGGTTATACCAGAACCTGACAGTTTAAGGTCGGCCTCTTCAGGATTTATGTGGATGACATTATCGGCAGGCGAACCTTCTATCTGGTGATGATCAAGAACTATCACGTCAAACTTTAATTCGTTTATAAAGTCAAGGTAGCCAGAACCCATGTCAGTGAATATAGCCAATTCAGGATTCCTTTCTTTTAATTTCGTTATCAATTCTTCGCTGATTCTATTGACAAAAGTTATTTGAAAGCTCTTGTCGATATGAATAAGTGTTGAGGCAATTATTGATGCTGCTGCTATGCCGTCGCAATCGAGATCAGAGACTATCTGTATTAGGCTATGAGTAGAATTTATCTTTTCAATCGCCTTGTTTATCAAATCAATAAGATGCTTCATCAGAAATATTATTGTATCTAACTAATAAAAATCTGGGTGTTGCTCATTATATTTTGCTATTTCTTCATAGAATAGTCGTTCCTATAAAAATTTATACTATTATTTTGCCGTCTCTATCAAAAGCTTTGCCCTTTCAGGTTCGTATTTAAAGTCTTTAGGCAGTCTCTTTGTTTTTACATAGTATTTTATCAGTCTTCTTATCTTGCTCTCTAAAAGTTCCAGGCCATGCTTAGAAGTATAATCTCTCTTGCTCTTTACCAAATGATCCCTTATAGACACGGCATTCTTTAACAAATTTAACAGATCATCGGGTATCTCAGGCAACAGGCCGTTCTCTTCTAGTATCTTTGTTATCGTTTTTCCAGTTATTGTTTTGACAGAAGGTATTCCGTATTGATCCCTCAGTATCCTACCTATGTCTGCTGACTGCAAGTCATCCTTTCTTAGTTTCACGACCAGCCTTTCTACCTCTTTATCCTTGTATTCGACCCACTTAGCCGGCACTGAAGGTTTCTTGCTTCCGGCCTTACCCTTTTTTCTCGAATACATTCTAGCCATTTTGGACCTCTATAAATTGTGACACTATATAAATAACTATTCCTGCCATGACAAAAAAAGAACCTATCACAGCTATCAATACAGTCCCTTGGATAAAACTCCCGATTCCGATGCCGATTGAAACTGCTATCGCAGATATGACTATGATGAAGAAGCTTATGTTTTCTAGAACCTCTTTTGTGTTCTTTCCCCAGTTGGTTAGGTTTAGCTTTATTCCTTCTTGCTTGTGCTCTACCTTATGCTCTGCATGATGTTCTTCATGCTTGTGCTCTTCTGTCTTTTTCTCTTCAGTCATCTTTTGACGTACCTTCCTCTTTTTTCTATATCATTTAAGGTATACAAAACTTTATTAAAGTTATTGTTTGTTTGCTTGTAGCCTTTTACAAAACTTTCCCATAAAATATTTAAATATTTGAAATGGGTTGACTTGAAGGCTTCCCTCAAAACCGATAGGTCCACTGCCTGATTCTCTATTCTTTTAGAAAAGTCGCCTAGTCCAAAATCTATGAAATAAATCTTGTCATCCTTTAGTATCATATTGCTAGTTGTTAGATCACCGTGGACGATGCCATGCTTGTGCAATAGACCAACTGACCTACCAATCATCTCTGTTGTTTTCTCCCTGTTCTCGTCGTTAGTTTCATTCAAAAATTCCTTTAGTCTCTTGCCGTCTATAAACTCCATTGTTATTTTAAATTCATTTTCATCAACAGAGAACATATTCGGCGTCTCTATTCCTGCCCTTTTAGCTTCTAATAATAACCTAGCTTCTTTCCTAGTTCTTAACTTTCTTAACCTATCGTCTATCTGTGCGAGCCTATAGTTCTTTTTTACTCTTTCCTTGACTAGATGACTGTTATCGAGATACAAAATTGCTTCTGCCCCGCGCTTTATTATTTTCATAAAAATCTTTCTAATATAGTTTTAACTTCAAGTAGATTTTTGGCAGTAAAATCAGCTTCTTTAAAGTTTCCCAAGGCAATTACTTTCACATTTGCATTCTTTGCGCATTGAACATCATAAATGCTGTCGCCAACATAAACTGCTTTGTCAGAATCTGTCTTTAGCTTATCTAGTGCTGTATTCAGAATCTCAGGGTCGGGCCTAGATTTCTTAACATCTTCGCCAACAACTATAACATCAAAGTATTTCTTCCAGTCAAACATTTCCAATGTTTTGTAGGTCATTTCTCCAAAAGTGCCTGTGGCAAGTGCAAGTTTGGTTTTGCCTTTCAGGAATTGAAGTATTTCATCAGAATAGGGCATCCTTCTCGTTTGATTTACCTCTTCTATCAGAATCTGCTTTCTCTCCCTTGCCATTTGTCTAATTTCTTCTTCTGAAGATTTAGGAGAAAACTTTCTAAAAATAACAAAATCAAATGTTCCAAAACTTGAGAGTATATCTTCTGGCTTTGGATAAATCTTCCTTTTATTTAATGGAATTAAATAAGAATCGACATGTATTTTATGGCTGTCGACTAATGTTCCATCTAAATCATATATAACGGCTTTTATTTTCATAAAATCATTTCTTTCTCAAGGATATTATAAATTTAACCAATTCCGATAGGTCCTTGTCAGTATCATCTATTAGTTTTACATCTTCACCTTCAAAGAAGGTTTTAATATATCTATTCAGGTCCTTTTCCTCTTTTTCATACTCCAATGCTTGAAGAATCATCTCGAGATTGTCTACTGCCTTAACAAACTTTGCTTCTTCGCTCTTTCTTACTTGATACTCCTTCCACAAATTGAAGTATTCTTCTCCTTGGTCTCCGAGTATAGACAAGAGGTCTTTCATAGTCTTTTCTTCAATTTCTTCCTTTTCATCTCTTTTCATGTGGAAGTCTTCCCAAGTTATTATGTCTCCTGTTCTAGACTCAGCAATGTCGTGTATTATCGCCATTTTCAGTGCTTTGCCCAGATCTATATTTTTTCTCCATCCTAGGAACAACACCATCAATATTGTCATGAAACTGTGGTCTGCAACACTTTCAACGTCTTTTACACCGCTTACTACCCACCCACTTCTCTGAGTTTTCTTTAACTTTAACAACTCTCTAAAAAAATCAACCAGTTTTTCATTTTCCATACAAATCACAAGGGAATTTCACAACAGAACTTATTTAACATTTCTTTAGAATAAAACTTTGGAAGGAGTTTGTTATACCATAAATCAAAAACTATTCTTTGGTCATTTGTAGGCATTGCTCTTCCTGACTTGGCATTTATTTCCATATTTCTGATTGCCGCAGGATACTTTTTTATTACAAGCATCTCCACTCTTAATGGCAAGTTCTTGTTAAGTTCCTGTAGTCTTTCTATAAAGTCTTTGATTTTTTGTTCTATGTTATTTCCATAGATTAGTGCTGGCAAATAAACGTAAAAGTCAGTCTTCCATTTCAAAAAAAGTTTGGCTATTTCAAACTGGCTGTCATAAAATTTAGGCTCAACTCCAGTTAATAAAGAGAAATCTTCTTTTGAAACTCCCTTGAAACAACCGACAACCCCTACATTCTTTTTTTGCATAATATCTTTCAAATCGCTTTCTGCTTTTTCTAGATATTTTGTTGTAGAAAGATTCGTATCAATCCAAAGATACGTTTCTTCTATTTTTTCCATTTCGCTGTAAATGTCTATAATAATCTCAGGTATAATTGTTGCTTCACCGCCTGTGATTCTTATCACATTTATGGGCTCATCGAACTCTCTTCTGGCATTTAAGAAATAGTCAACCATTTCTTTGACAGAAAAATATTTGGCGAAATTCAGGTTGCAAGCATTTGTTTCTGGTGGAACATAGCAATAATTGCAACTATAATTGCATCCGGCAACTTGAATCACGAATGATCTGTTGTAATCTTTAGGATTGCCTGATTTACCTTTTAGCCTATATGCAGCAGAATAAGGTGGATTTTGAAACTCAAGTTTCTTGACGTCTTCGAGGTCAACGGATATAGGGTTTTCTACAATCCCCACAAGGTTTGGAGACCATAATTCTTTAGGTGATAAGGAAATTATTTTAGGTTTGTCTATGTACCATTTGAATTTAAAATAAGTAGCATAAGCAATTCTACCCTCATCCTTTTTTACTTCCTCGCCACTTCCTGCTATTTTAGCAATTAGATATTTTCCATCTTTCATCATTTTTGGTCTTAAAATTTCAGCTCTTTTTTCTGGATTAAACATAAAAATCACTAGTGGGCGAGGCCGGATTCGAACCGACGACCTTTCGGTCTCTGATGTCAATTATCAGCCGAACGCTCCGCCAGACTGAGCTACCCGCCCATGAAATAGAATATTATTCTAATACTTTTAAATATTGAGTTTATTGCTTCGGTTTCATTCTAGACAAGAAATAGGTTATCACTACAGAAATGATAGTGACTATAATCGCAACGTAATACTTGTAAATGACATTTCCTACTGATGGGAAAAACGTATCTATCGTTGTTTTGATAGCATCGTTCCAGCTTAGGGCTGCTACCAAACCTAGAGCAGAAATTATAAGTGTTACAAAGTTTTCCCTAAAGGCTTTGGTGAACTTGGAAACTTCGTTGTTGATTATCAAGTTCCTTTTTTGCATTTTCCAGTCAGAAGGCTTAGGTAAAATCTTGTTTTCTGCTGCTTTAGGAACCACTTTGACATCTGTCATAAAATCACTGGGATTATTTATTAGTAGAAGCTTGTTTTTAAAGATTTTTATCCTGAAAAATGTACTTTCAAGTAAAATCAAAAAATAAAAAAAGGTAGGGTTTTCCTACCATGAAAATGGAACAACCCTTTCAGTTCTCTCCCAAATCCTGTATCTCAATGCTGTGTCGTCATCTATGCTCATTCTATTCCATTCTGTTCTTTTTCCTGGAAGTTTGAAGTCTCTTTCAATTTCAGGTATTGACCAACCAGGGTTGAGTTCTCCGTCTTCTCCATACTTATAGAAGGCTAATTCGACTGCTCTTGTGTTGAATCTAAGGCGTGGCAATATCGAATAACTTATGCTGTTAGCAATTTCAGTAGCTTCTTGAAGTCCTTTCTTTGTGTGTCTGACATGCGGATATCTCCCTTCGAAATCAGGTGTGTCTACTTCAACTTGAAGCGTCTCTATTTTCTTTGGAACAGTTTCTTCTTTTACATATCCAGCATTTCCTATGTATTCGAATCTTTCATTTCCGTTTGTCATCTCTTCTTTTATTTCAGCTGCTACGTTTCTGTAATATCTGCTCTCGTCTTCCAATCTTTTCTCAAGAGCCTTTGTTTTGACATAGTCTCCGCTGAAAAACGCCTGCCATAAATTCGGTTGAACAAAGTTTTCAAATCTTACCACTTTTTTATCTCCCTTTGTTAGGACATCATAGTCTCTAAGGGCTATCTCATGCCTGTCTACGAAATTGACGATGTCTTGATATGCTGGTATCTCTATTGTCCTCGCTCCGCTGTAGAAGTTGCCGTCTAGGTCTGTTAACAGAAAGTTTCTGCATTTGCCTGTTTTGTTCTTTTCCAAGTCTACAACGTTCTGGTCTTCAATTCTCACAGAGAAAGAAAATGCATCTTTCTTTGCAGTCAAACCAAGAATTTTTCCATGTCTGTTCTTATTTGATACAATCCATTCATCGTTATTTTCTTTTTTTGCTCTTCTAGATTTATAGTTAGGGAAATTGATTACTGCTTCTCTGTCAGCAAGCACGTTTAACATGCTCACCATGTCAAGGTTCGTTCCTTTGTATTCTCCGTTTCTGTAAGCCCTTGTCGGGCTTCTTTCGAATAAATCTTTGGTCCATCTGTCCTTCATTTCTCCATATACAGGACCCATATCTTGGGATTTATCTAATATTTTTCCCATTGTTTTATCTTCAAGCAATCCGCTCAAAGTTTTTGCATACTCCATTTTTATCACCTCAAACTAGAAATGGACTTCATTAGTGTTGAACTAATGTGGTGATTTTAATTACCACAAAATTTATATCATAGAAAAGTACATTATAAAACATGGAGCAGGAAGAGTATCATATTTTACAAGAATTTGGACTTACAAAAACTGAATCAAAAGTTTATTTGGTATTGCTTAGAATGAGAAGCGGACTCGCAGGCGATATAACAAAGAAAACAGGAATTCATAGAAGAAATGTTTATGACGCTTTGGAAAGGCTTGTTCAAAAAGGTCTTGTAGGTTTTATAGTTCAAAACAAACGAAAATATTTTCAAGTTAAGGAGCCGGAAAGATTTCTGGAAATTCTAGAAAATAAGAGGATTGATTTCGAAAAAATTCTACCCAAATTAAAAACAAGATACGAAAACGCAGAATCAAAACAAGAGGTAATGATACTCGTAGGAAAAAATGGTCTAAAGACCGCTTTTGATGATCAGATAAAAGTTGGAAAAACTGTCTGTGTATACGGTGCTTCAGATAAATATGCATCAGTTCTAAAATACTATGCTTATCAACACAAGAAAAAAAGAGTAGAGAAAAAAATAAATGTTAAGATAATTTTTAATGAAAAACAGAGAGGAACAGAAAGAACTAAAATGCCTCTGTCAGAAATAAAATTCCTTCCAGAAAAATACATAGGAATAACAGACACCATTATCTATGGGAATAAAGTTGAATTATTCATCTGGACAGAGAATCCATTTGTTATAATGATAGAAAGTAAGGAATTAGCATACTCTTATAGAAAATTCTTTAATCTTTTATGGAGAATAGCAAAAAATTGATGGTGGACCGACTGGGATTTGAACCCAGGATCTCTGCCTTGCGAAGGCAGCGTCTTTCCGCTCGACTATCGGCCCTTAGATATAAGAATACTGTTTAAGAAATAAATCTTATGCTTATTGCAGCAATATCTGACTTGGACCCCCTAGGAGTGGACTTGGAACCTTTCTTGGACATGATAAAAAAGGCAAAGGAGCCAGACTTGTTCTTGTTGGGGGGAGACATTTACGAGTATAGGAGTCCGGAGATATATGGTCTAATACTAGACTTCTTGAAATTAAGGGAATGGCAGTGCCCTATCGTCGCTGTTTTTGGCAATAGGGAGTTTGACGAGGACAGGGACGAGATAAGAAAGGTTTGCAAAAAAAGAGTAATCTTTCTGGAAGAGGATAGCATTGAACTGAAAATAAAAGACAAGAAAGTAGGCATTGTTGGAACAGAAGGTTCTTTGGACACACCGACTTGGTGGCAATTCAGTCATATGCCAGAAATAAAGAAGAGTTATGACGAGGACAGGGAGAAGGTTAGAAAATTGCTAAAAGAGCTTAAGACTGATATAAGAATTTTGTTAATGCACTATGCACCAACGCATAAAACATTGAAAGGCGAGGATCCGAGAATTTATGGAGGTTTGGGCTCTGAAAAATATGAGAAGGTTATAATTGAAACGAATCCTAGTTTTGTTGTTCATGGCCATGCCCACTATGGAATTCCTCTGGCTTTTGTGGGCCGCGTTCCCGTGTTTAACGTTTGTTTCAATATCGGCAGGAAGATTGTTGAGATAGATTCTGAGAAACTGCCTAAAACCGGCTTGGCTAGATTTACAAAGTAATATTTAAGAATGAGAGCTTTGAACATTTCAGCATAGCTCTCCCGAGGCTTCTTACTATAATTACAGAGCCCCTTGCATGATTTCCCTTAGCAAAGTAACTAAGACTCATCGGATTTAGGAGGGATTTGTAATTGACTTTCAATCTTCGTGCGGGGATTCGCAGCACAACTACGTATCCTTCTCAAAATATTTTTAAATATTTCAATGATAAACTATTCTCATGAAATTCGACTTAATGCAGTGGGAAATTTCAGGTCTTCTAAAGAATGCTAGCTTATTAGATGTTCCTCCCTTTCAGAGAGAATCTGAAGTTTGGACGCCTAAAAAGAAAAAGCTTCTTATTGATACCATACTGAAAGGTTGGAAAATACCCAAGATATATCTCAACAATCCTCAAGATCAGGTATATGAGATAGTTGATGGACAACAACGTATATTCGCAATTCTTGACTTCATTCAAAATGGCTTCAAGATTACTCTACCAAATTCCGACAAAGAATTCTATTTCAAGTCTTTGGAGACCAAATATCAAGAGGCTATCTTAAATTACAAACTCGATATTGAGGTAATTCGTGAAGCCGATGAGGATGAAGTAGCTGATTTATTTTCAAGATTACAGGAAGGGGTTGCTCTAAGACCTTCCGAAAAGATTAATGCCCTTACTGGTAATCTTTCTGATTTTGTCAATGAAATAGAAAAGTCTGATTTTTTCAACAAAACAGACTTCAGAAAAAAGAGGTATGGAACAAAAGGTGTCTGTCAACAGATTTGTTTTCTTGAGGCAAACGGTCTCGGTTCAGCTAAATATCCTAGTCTCAGAGAGTTTTTTGAAAACAACAGAGATTTTGATGATGAGGCAACAAAGAAAAAAATACAATCGACTTTGAGCTATATGAATGACATATTTCCCGATGCGGAAGATTATCTATCTAAATCTGGAAACGTAATATCAATCTACTCGATATGTTCATGGATTATGAACCTGCAAAATTCAATATCGACCCAAAAACTTCATAATTTCTTCAATAACTTTTTTAGAGATTTCGAACAGAAGAGTAGGGAAGATAGAGACTTTATTGAGTACAACCTTTCTCTTATTCAATCAACATCAGGTGCACAATCGATTATTACCAGATATACAGTATTGAGGAAACATCTTATTTTAAGTGAACCTCTACTTATCAAAAACCTGACAAACGAAGAAAAAGTGCATTTTCATTCAAGTATGGAATCATCCTTCGATGAGAAAGTCGAGCAAATTCACAACTTGATGAAAGAAATAAACGAGAGAGCTATAGGATCAGGTAAGCATGTTATCTTTGATTTAACTACCGAGAGTTCCTATGCACTGACTTTACTTTCTCACCGTATTAGAAATGAAAATGACTATAAGAAACTCATTGAATTGACTTGGAAAGCTTTCTATGAGGGTAGTGGTAGTGCTAATAAGATTGGTAATCTTTCGGATGATCGTAATCACGTAAAACCAATGACTGAAGTAAACATATTGATAAAGATTGATGACTTGAGAAAGGTTGAAGCACATGATTTGGAGCATGACAGAAGTACCTACGAAGAAAAGATAAAAACAGCATGTGAAATACGTGATTTATTTACCGGTAAGAAGCACATAACCGATTTTGATGAGAATGATTACACAATTTTTCAATATAAGTTGATAAATGAACTACTTGACTTTATGAAAACTTTCAATGCATCTATAAATTAATTCATCAGATTGTTTCCAATAGTTGAGAATACAAATCATTTTATTTCTCAAATGAAAATATTAGAATAAACGGAAATTTTCACGCATACAAGTTCGGGGATTTGTAATTGTATTGTTGTTACCTCCCGAGGCTTCCTTAACCAATTCTATATATTTAGCTGCTAGACATTGTCAAAATATATAATAGCTAGATTATTCTAAGAATTGACATATGCAACTTTTTATTCGAAGCAATGATGCCAGTTTTATTAACATCCCAAGAATTTGAGTTATAATTTTGAATCTTTCCACCAGCCTCGGTTACAATTAAGCTTCCTGCTGCGTGATCTTCTGGAGTTGTGCCATTATCTATTAGACCATCTATTCTGCCTCTTGCGATATTACATAAGTTTAGTGCAGGAGAGAAACTAATAATAACTTTTCTTGAACTTAGCGAGAGCTTTTCGATAGTTTTCAGTCCCTTCACAATATCTCTCTCATCAGATGAATAGGCTGAAGCCAAAATGGCATCCTTAATATCACTTCTATCAGAAACCTTTATCGGTTTACCGTTCAAAAATGTGCCTTTACCCCTTTCAGCAAAATATAGTTCATTTAAAATTGGGTTATAAACAATTCCCAAAATTATTTTACCTGCATGTGACAAAGCAATTGAAACTGAGAAGTATGGATCTCCAATTATGAAATTAGAAGTTCCGTCTAGAGGGTCTATATACCATGTATAGTCAGAATATTTCTCATCTTTGCCAGACTCTTCAGCCGTAATGTTATGATTGGGAAAGGCTGAATTTATTATTTTTATAATCTCTTTTTCAGATTTGTAATCAGCATCAGAAACAATATCGTGTTTTGCTTTATTTTTGACAAATGATATGCTTTTAAATTCTAATTTAAGAATTTTTCCAGCTTTTTTTGCAGCTTCAATTGCTACGCTCTTGTATGTCATATCATATTTTAGTAAATCCTGCTAAATATAACTTTCGAACTTCTGACTTTCTGTGGGCTCTGCCAATTTTGGATAGTGCTCCCGATGGTCAAACCATCCTATTTTAATTTTTAAGTTTTTTATTCTGTTTATGGGTCTGAGCATTCTGCATCCTAAATTAAAGGACAATTATATAATCAGAGAGCTGGAAAAGTCTTCTACCATATACAGGTCCGAATCAGTCATCAGACTTCTGACGAATCTCGATGACAGGGTTCCGATGGCCAAGGTTGACATATACGGCTACGGTTGGCTGCCTGAAAAAGAGGAATTCGAGGATCACGCGAGATACACTAGGGACTTTTTCAAATATGTTTCGGACATTGAGCTCGTGCCAGAAGACAGAAAAGCGTTGAACCGATTAATAAAAAAGGCGGAAGATAACGAGAAAAATTCAAGGTGGCTCTATACGAAATGCAGACCTCTTAAATCGAAGATACCGAGACTGCCGCACCACCAGCTGCCGCCATACATTTATGAATGGAAGGAATCAATACTCGGCAAATATTATCAAGGCGATTTGGAGAACCTAGACTTCACCAAAAAGGTCTTGGGGAATGGAGGCTTTTCGTGCGTGTATCTTGTCAAGGGTCAGAAAGGGGAGAAGTACGCTTTGAAGCTGTTCCACCCTTCTTGGAAGTTCCCTATGGAACGCAGGGCATTCGTTAATGAAAAGATTGTTGAAAACGTCAAAGAAAAACAGACTCTCTTGGCAGAATTTCCCAGCTTTCCTAAAGTCAGGGCTTTCAATCCAGAGATGCGATATCACGAAGGACCGGCGAACATTTGGTATATGATGGATTTCGTGGAAGGCAAACCAGCGAAAAGAAGGCTTTTAGGCAAAGGTCCAATAGGCGATAGCCTCAAGAAGTCTGCCCTGAAAGGATATGCAGAAATGCTGAGATTCTTGCACTCTAGGAATCACGTCTTCTATGATAACAATTGGGGGGCAATGATGATAGATAGAGGCGTGTCATTCGTGGATTTCGATTTCGTAACCAAGGAGGGCGAAAAACCTCCGATGAGTTGCGGCACCATATGTTACGTTTCTGAATCTCAAATGAAAAAAGAACCTGAACCCGCAATGAAAAGCATAGATCTCGAAGGCTTTGCTAAGATGATAGATCATCTCTATTTTGGAAAACCTCTCATAAGCAATACGGAAGAGTTTAGGAAATTCGAGGAAAAAAGAAAATATCCTGTTGAGAGAAAACAAAAACTTCCAAAAGAACTGGGAGGCATCGTGGAGCAGGTTCTGATTGAGCCTAAATCCGATATAAGTATAAATGATTTTTGCAGTGCGATTGAAAAAGTAGACGCTTGATAATATTAAATACTAAGATTTAGGGTTCTGTTAAATGACCTCCGTGCATATTAGTTAAAGATTTATTAATGTTATTACAAAAGTTCTTTCATGAAAGTCGGCATTGGTACGGATAATCCGTTAAAAAACAAAGTCGTTAAAGACGCTTTTGAGGACGCTTTTGATAAGATAGACTTATGTCCAGTTGTTGTTGACACAGAAGTGGCATTGCAACCGAAAGGAGAAGAAGTGCTTAAAGGCGCTTTGAACAGAGCTAGAAAAGCTCTGGAATCTAATGATTTTGGTGTCGGTATAGAGTCTGGAACTATGAATTTTGAAGGAAGAATTTTTGTAATAGGCTATTGTGTTATAATAGATAAGAATGGTAGATACTCGATAGGTTCTCAACCCATTTTTGAATTACCGAAAGTTTTCTGGAAAAGAGTTGAGGCAGGAGAAGAGTTCGGAAAGCTCGCTGATGAATTTTTTAAAACAAAAAACATAAGACAAACAATCGGGGCAGTAGGCATGCTATCAAACAAGTTAGTGACAAGAGAATATCTGATGAGAGCGGCCGTTTTAACTGCATTAATACCTTGGATAAGTAAAAATATTTATGGTGATTGAATGGAAAAAAGATACGAGCCAAAGGAAGTGGAACCAAGAATACAGAAGTTTTGGGAAGAGAATAAACTGTTCAAATTTGACAGGAATAGCAATAAACCTTCCTTCTGCATCGACACGCCCCCGCCATTCACTTCAGGCGACCCTCACATGGGTAACCTCTTGTATTGGACTTGGATAGACGCCATATGCAGATACAAGAGAATGAAAGGCTTTAATGTTCTCTTACCGCAAGGTTGGGACTGCCATGGTTTGCCGACGGAACTGCAGGTTGAAAAGAACTTTAAGATTAGTAAGAATTTCAAAGAAAGGTTCCTAGAGTTGTGCAAGGAATGGACAGATGAATGCATAGAGAAGATGAAAACCAAACTAATCGCGATAGGTTATTCTTCTGATTGGGATTATGAGTATTCCACTGATAGCGATGATTATTTAGCATTTGTACAAAAGACTCTTCTCAACTTATATTTCAAAAAATTGTTGAAGAGAGTAGAGCATCCTGTTATTTGGTGTACAAAGTGTGGGACGAGTTTGGCAAAGGCGGAGGTTGGCTACAAGGAAAAGGAAGGCATTCTCTATGACATAAAGATTCCTGTTGGCAAAGAGCACATAACAATATCAACAACAAGACCAGAGTTCCTGCCTGCATGCGTTGCAATCTTTGTTCATCCAGATGATAAGAGGTATAAGAAGTTTGTTAACAATAATGCAAGACTGCCGATATTCGATAGGGAAGTTCCTATTCTCGAGAACAAGGAAGTTGACATGGAATTTGGAACAGGTGTTGTCTACCTGTGCACTTATGGCGATGAGTCAGATATCAAATGGCAGAAGAAGTTCAGCCTGCCTTTCATAAACATAATAACTGAGGACGGGAAATTGAACGAGAATGCAGGAAAGTTCAAAGGAATGAGTCTGGAAGATGCTAGGGTTGAAATTGTTGAAGAGTTGGGAACGATTGGTCTGTTAGAAGGTGAGAGAAAATTCAAGCATAACGTTCTTTGCCATACAGAGAGAGGTAGCTGCCTGAACCCGATAGAATTCCTGATAAAGAAGCAGTGGGCAGTTGATGCCATGAAATTTTCAGACGATATACTAGCATTAGCAAAAGAAATAGAGTGGTATCCTGACCATATGCAGAAGAGATTAATAAACTGGGTAGAGTCAATGGATTGGGACTGGATAATTTCTAGGCAAAGGGTTTTTGGAACGCCTATACCTTTCTGGTATTGCGAGAATTGTGAAAAAATATTCTATCCCAAAGAGGAAGAATTACCTGTAAACCCAGCTATTCAAAAATATTTGCCGCAGGAAAAGTGCGAGTGCGGAGGAAACATAATTGGAGAAACTGATATCTGCGACGGTTGGGTGGACTCTTCGATAACGCCGTTGGTTATCTCGGGTTATTGGAAAAATGATGAACAATTGTTTAAGAAATTATATCCGAACGACGTTAGACAGCAGGGTCATGACATAATAAGGACATGGGCCTATTACACTATGCTTAGATGTTATATAGAAACTTCTCAAAAACCCTGGAAAAAGATACTGGTAAACAGCATGATACTTGGTCCTGATGGAAGGGAGATGCACAAGAGCTTGGGAAATCTTGTTATGCCTGACGAGATATTGTCCAAGAACGGAGCAGACGCCATAAGGGCTGGCATGGTAATGATGGGTGCATACGGCAACGATGTTTCATTTTCATGGAAGGACATGGACTTCACTTTCAGGTTCCTGACAAAGTACTGGAACATCTTAAGATTCTCAGAGCCTCAATTGCAGAAGATTGAGAACGCCGAGCTAACGGTTATCGATTCTTGGATGATTACAAAATTGCAAAAGGTAATAAAGAAGGTCACGGAAGACTTGGAAAAATTCCAGTTCGCGTCTGTCTTTGAAACATTGCATAATTTCATCTGGCACGACTTGGCTGATAACTATCTGGAAATGATAAAGTATCGCTTGTACGAGGACAAGATAAAGGAACCTGCCCTGTATACGCTCTATAATGTTCTCTTATCGATAAACAAGATGCTTGCTCCTATAATGCCTCACATAACAGAGGAGCTGTGGCAAACGATATTTAGGAAGTTCGAAAAAGATTTATCAGTTCATGTTTCATCATGGCCGACTGCCAACGAGAGAATGATAGACGAAGAGAATGAAAAGACAGGAGACATCGCAGTGGCAATGATATCGTTTGTTAGACAGTATAAAAACAAGAGAGGCCTTTCACTTAATGCTCCCATAGAGAAACTAACGATAGAGTGCGATTCCGAAACTGGAAAAAGCTTGGAAGAATTGTTTGATGACATAAAAGGAACCGTCAAGGTAAAGGAAATAGAATTTGCCAAAGGCGAGTTTGTTTTAGAAGGTTATGAAAAGATAAAATTGAGCGTGAAGCTGGATTAAACATTAAACTTATATATTCTCTTAACAAACTGAATAAAATGGAAGCTTCAAATTCCAAAGAATAGCTATTTTCTTTAGTGATTGTATGGAAGAACATATCTATAAGCTAAGAAAACTCTTGGAAGAGCTGGAAAAGATCAAGGGAAGACATACAGAATTGGTTAGCGTATATATTCCTGCTGGTTTCAACATCCAAGAAATGGTCAACATGCTCAGGCAAGAATATACATTAACAGAGAACGTCAAGAACAAGACTGTGAGGAACAACGTTCTAGGTGCTATAGACAAAGTATTACAAGAGTTGAAGTTCTTCAACAAAACTCCTGAGAACGGTCTGGTTATTTTCGCAGGCAATGTTTCTGAAAAGGAGGGCGAGACAGACATAAAAGTATGGACAATCCAGCCACCAGAGCCCTTGAAAGTTAAGAAATATTGGTGCGATCAGAAGTTTGAACTGGAGCCTATGCGTGACATGGTTGCTGAAAAAGAATTGTACGGTCTTTTGGTCATGGACAACAAGGAAGCTGCCATAGGTCTGTTAAAGGGTAAGAAACTAGAGGTCTTAAGAAAATTGGACTCGATAGTTCCTGGCAAATTTCGTAAAGGTGGACAATCGAGCGGCCGTTTTCAAAGGGTCAGGGAAGGTCTGATAAATGACTGGTGCAAAATAATTGCAGAAAATGTTAAGGAACTGTTTTCCAAATTCGAACTAAAGGGTATAATAATAGGAGGTCCGGGACCTGCCAAGAATGATTTTTACGATGAGGATTATTTGCAGACTGAAATAAAGAAACAAGTTTTGGGAATTAAGAACGTTGGCTACACTGACGAGCAAGGCCTTGAGGAAGTGATTGAAAGGTCGCAGGACTTGTTGGCAGAAGCTGCTGTTTCAAAGGAAAAGACTCTGGTTCAGAAATTCTTAGAAGAACTCAGAAAGGAAAGCGGTGTGGTGACTTATGGAAAGGATAACGTACTGAAGGCATTGGAAATGGGAGCTGTTGAAATCATTCTAGTTTCAGAAGGCTTTGAAATAGAATTCTTCTCTGAAAAAGCAAGGGAATATGGAACACAAGTTGAGGTTATTTCTAGGGATACTAGGGAAGGAGAACAACTGTTCCAGATTGGGGGCATAGCTGCCATACTGAGATGGAAAATATCCTAGTAAAAATTATTTTTCACTATGTTATATGAAAATAACACCATATAACACCCGGGTCACTTCTATTAGAAAGCATATTCAATAATGCACTTTAAGGCTTTAGCAGGTTTCATACCATCTTTAAATCTGAATCTCTCAACATCAAAATCTTCTACGCTGTTGGCATCATAAATCAATTGGTGTGTGAAGCGCATCTTATCTGCTTTCAGATTGTCAAAGGATTCCCTCAGCAACCGTATATCCATGTCCCTGCTATCGCTAGGTTCACCCCAAAATACTTGCGGACTACCAGAGACTTGCATATAAGTTGGGCATTGAAAATGCTCGCCATAAATGTTGATGAGTTTAGTTCTTTCTTGATATGGGCACATTACCAAGAGTCTCACATCATCTCTTGTTGGGTGTCTTCCAACAATGTCTTCAAAGCTGTAGTTATTCCTACATTCTAGGCATGCTTCATCAGCATCTTCCAAATCAACTTCCCCAATCCTTTCTGCTACAAAAGGCACCTTTAATTGATTTCTCCTGTCTTTAAGCCAGTACTCAAAGTTTTTCTCTTCTGTTCTATCTGTCCCATGATTTAATATGACTTCTGTGCAGCCTTCTTTAACATTTCTAAAGATATTCCTACCTTCAAAAATACCGTTTTTCTCTAATTCTTCTAGAATATTGCCGACCAAGCTTAAAATATCATCCTTCGTCACTGAGACTAATAAGGTTCCATTATGTCTGTAAGATTTCATAATCTTAGTTTAAAAAACAATCTTTAAATGCCTTTCTCAAAATCGCCAATCTCTATTCTGCCAGATTATATTTACATAACCTGTGAAAAACCAGCCTAAACCGCCCAGAAACATGCGGTTTCTAGTGGTTATATGAAAATAACCCGGTGAAACAAGTTTATTAGTAGATTCTTAACAGCAAGCTTATCTGATTTCCATTCATGCTAGCCCTGCTCATTTCTATGATTTTGCCACTCTGACCTGTTATTTCTATGTTGTTCATCTGCTCAAATTGAAAACTTATGTTCGTGTAATTCCATTTTAAGTTCAATATGCTGTTCCTACCAGAAATATCGCACATTTGCCAGATATTATTATCAGGGTCTATAATAACCCAAGGAGATTTGTCGCATATCCTGTATCGGCTTGTTATTTGATAAGATATTTCACTAGTGCTTCCAGCGATATCGCCCCTTTCAACAGGGAATACGCACTTGTTAGACAAGCCTGTTCTGGCAGTTTCAAATATCTTGTTGTTGCACTCTACAAATTCTTGTTTAACAGCATTTATCTCGTTCACCTCAAAAAAACCCATGGTATTCATTACAGTCCAACCTACCAGAACTGAAATCAACAAGACGGTGATAGTCATTATAAGCATGAATGTTACAGCAACGCCTTTCATAATAATATATACCCGTGTTATAAATTATAACATTTCAACGTAATCAGCTGCGTGCTTTAAAGAAACGGCCAGTCCCGACTCAACCGTAACCAAAACGGTCATCTTGCCCTTCTCTTTGGCCTTCTGTATTAGGGGCAAGAAGTCTGCATCTCTTGACGCTAATGCTATCACTTCTATCTCAGGGTTGTTTATCGCTTCCATGGCGTGAACAGCTATCGACACGTCCACGTCGGTCTTCTGTTCTGGGTCTCCTAGAGCTATGACAGTCTCGAATCCTTCGTTGGCGACAGCCTCTATTAGTTTCTCTGACGCGAATTGATTTAGAAACACCTTGCCAATAACAATTCTTCCGTACTTTTCCACTCTTCTTTTCATGTCCTTTAGATTTATGTTAAACTCCTTTCTAATCATGTTTGGCCCGTCTACAAAGAAGGCTAGCTTGGGCTTTTCTCCAAAGCTTTTCCTTATTTTCTCTAAACTGCTTTTGAAACCTTCCAATACCATTTTCTCACCTTATGTTAAAGAAGATGCTAATGACTTATTTACTTTGGTGTTTCTGGTGCGGAGTATGTTTCAGATTTAGAGGCCTCCTGTAAAGGTTGCGTAGGTATTGATCTAACAGGGGTTCCTGTAATTTTAAAATCTTCTAAAATTAGCTCCAAATCCTTTCTTAACTTGACTAGACTTCTGATTTCGAACATGCTTATTATGACGTAAAATAACATTATTACGTTCAAAATGAGCAAAAACTCCAAAACAGGTAGGTCCACACCAAAAACAATAGCCATTATATCATCTTCTCAGTTCTTTAAATATTAAAATCGAACCTATTAAAATAATTATCAGTACGACTATTAAAATTAATAGTCCATAGTCGATTTCAGGATTCCCCTCTATCTTAAAAGTTCTTATATCTTCATCCAATATGCTTGGACCAGACATAGTTTTAGCTTTAACAGTATATTCGCCTGGATTTGAGAATGTTAAGTTAACTTTATAGTCTATTTTACCGTCTAAAGTATCGAGATAGACAGTTTCAGCATTATCCTTTATAACTTCAAGCTCCGTTGTCGAAGTATTATCAAAGTTCTTTATATGAATCTCGTAGGTCTGATTTTCTATATGGGTTACATACAAGAACAAAGGCTTGTAATCTAAGAGGATGGTCTTATTGCCTGTTGCATACGGTGTTACAGCCACAAGGTTATAATTACCTTCAGACTCAGGAGCATAGATGTCAAAGTATAAGGTTTTAGCCTCGCCAGCATTTAATGAAACATGTTGTTCAACCCCTAAAAGTTCTACTGTAGTGTCAAGGACCGTTGTGCTGCTAATCGTAACGTTTACTCCGAACGGTTCGCCAGCTTCTACCTCTTCTATTGTTGATAATTTTAGTTTAATATCAGATGATTCCTTTGTTTGCGGGGTAGATGGTACATTAGGAGTAGGTTGAGTTACTGTCTTATTACCAACCTTAACGTTTTCGGTGTTGATTGGCCCGCCAGATCCACCAGGTCCGCTTGGACTAGTCGACGTTCCACTGGTGCATGGTTGAGATATTGTAGGTTTGTTAATAATTGTGCCGCAATTGTTGGAATCTGTACAACTTATTGCCTGAGTTCCCCCAACACAGGCAGACCAGTCTGTGCAAGTCCAACTCTCTGTGCAAGTTACGTTTCCATAGTCTATTGTTATCTCCACGGGAGAAGCAAATGTAGCGCAACAAAATAGAATAAATATAAAAATCGCCAAAATAAAGGTTTGTTTCATAATATTATTTTATATTGTCAATTTAAAGAACTTTATAGCGTTTTCCCCGCATTTTTTCCATACTTCATCAAAATCGATTTTCTTAACCTCAGCTATTTTTTCAGCTACTAATTTTATAGAAGTAGGGTCATTCTTTTCGTCTATTCCCTCTAAAAGCTTCTTGGGCGATAACCAGGGAGCATCTGTTTCGAGCATCAATCTTTCTATAGGACAGTCTCTAGCTATCTTCTTGTGGCTTTTGCTTCTTAGAATTATGGTGTTAATAGAAATGAACCAGCCGTTGTTAACAATTCGATTTGTCAGATGATGATATCCGAACATATGCATGTCAACTTCCCTTACGTCTTCCTGTTCCAAGATTCTTAAGGTTTCTTCATAGGCTTCTCTTGAATGAATTACCAAAGGTTTTTTCAATTCTTTTGATAATTCAATTAGACGAATGAACAAATCTTTTTGCTTTTGCTGCCATTCAGGTTCTCGAACCCAAAAAAAGTCTAGTCCGCATTCTCCTATGGCAACTAAATTATCTTTATTTTGTTTTATTTTTTCTATGAATTCCTCAATCTCTTTTTCAGAAACCTCTTTTATATATTCTGGGTGAATGCCGCATGAAGCAAAGACAAAATTCCTATACCTGTTGACCATGTCCATAGTTAGATTAAAATCCTTCGGATGAGCGCAGGATGTTATAACAGCTTTCAATTCTTTCTTACACTTTTCTATAATTTCGTCTCTATCTTCATCATAATCTTTCTGTTCCAAGTGACAGTGGACATCAATCATGCTATTAATTATTAAAAAACTTATTAATATTTATGAAAATCATCTTGGATACAAACTTTTTGATAGACTCTATAAGGTTCAACATAGATTTGAAATCCGAACTGGCTGGAAATGATATCTTTGTTTTGGATGCTGTTATGTTTGAAATAGAAAAAATAATTAAAAGAAATACAAAGGAGTCTTCACTAGCGAAGCTGACTTTAGAGTTCATCAATAAAAGTAATATCAAAAAATTAAAAGCAGAAGAAAGCAGCGTAGACGAATCCTTGATTTCTTACTCAAAGCAAGGCTATGCAATAGCTACTCATGACAGAGCATTGAAGGCAAGTCTAAAGAAGGCAGGAGCAAAGATAATATATATAAGGCAGAAAAGATATTTGGTGGTTGAGTGATATGTTACTACTGATACCGTTCACAGCAGGCTTGATATCAATAATAGCTGCTCTTTATTTTTATTTTTACGTCAGCAAGCAGAAAATCGGAACTCCGAGGATGAAAGAGATATCCGACTTGATAAAGAAAGGCGCTAGGACTTATTTGAAGATTGAGTACAGGACTCTTGCAGTCGTTGTCATAGTAATATCGTTAGCTCTTTATTTCTTCATAGGTTTTGATGTTTCCATTGCTTACGTCTTTGGTTCTTTTTGTTCTGCGCTGGCAGGCTTTTTGGGAATGGAGACTGCGTTAAAGGCGAATGTCAGGACGGCTAACGCTGCCAAGAGAGGTTTGAACAAAGCCTTCTCCGTCGGATTCTATGGCGGAGCTGTCACTGGTTTGGCAGTTGTCGGTTTGGCTTTAATGGGAATAAGCATCGTCTATTATTTCTTTCCCGATCCTGAAATCGTTTTGGGATTCAGTTTTGGCGCAAGCTCGTTGGCTTTGTTTGCCAAAGCAGGCGGTGGCATATTTACGAAGACAGCCGACATAGGGGCTGACATTGTTGGCAAGATTGAGATGAACATTCCTGAGGACGACCCGAGAAATCCTGCTGTCATCGCTGACAATGTCGGAGACAATGTTGGCGATGTAGCCGGAATGGGAGCCGACTTGTTTGACTCTTATGTTGCTAGCATAGTTGCTGCAATGATTTTGGGAGCGGTTGCGATGAAAGAGATGGGTATATTCATTCCGCTGATAATTTCAGCAGCTGGAATTCTTGCCTCTGTAATAGGAATTTATTTTGTTAGGGCGAACAAGAATCCTTCCAAGTCCCTTAACAATGGCACGTACATAACCTGTGTTATTTTTGCGCTATTCTCCTTTATAGTCGTCTACTTTTTGAACATCGGTATGGGAATTTTTTATGCCATAGTTTCTGGTTTGATAGCGGGAATTATAATTGGTCTGACTTCTGATTATTACACCTCTGCTGACAAGCCGCCTACTCTGAGAACTGCTGAGGTATCGAAGGCTGGAGCAGCCATAAACATACTAACAGGCTTTTCCTATGGCTCCATAAGTATTCTGCCACCTTTGCTCGGAATAGCAGCAGCAACCTTGGTTTCATTTTATTTTGCTGGTCTTTTCGGGATAGCGATGTCTGCTGTTGGCATGCTTGCCATAGTAGGAATGATTATTTCTGCTGATGCCTACGGTCCTATAGTTGACAATGCAAAAGGGATTGCCGAGCAATCTAGACTTGGTAAAAAAGTCGTAGGCATTACTGACAAACTTGACGAGGCTGGCAACACCGCCAAGGCAATAACAAAGGGATTCGCGATTGGTGCTGCTGGTTTGACTGTCATAGCTTTGCTTGCTGCGTATGCCCAGATAGTCGGTATCAAAACAGTTGACTTGCTGAGTCCTTTGGTTCTGTCGGGTGCATTGATTGGGATTGCAATGCCTCCTCTCTTTTCCGCGCTGACGATATTGGGTGTTGGTAAAAACGCATTCAGAATGATTAATGAGGTTAGGAGACAATTCAAGGAAATACCGGGACTGATTAAGGGAAAGGCAAAGCCTGATTATGACAAGTGCATTGATATTGCTACAAAAGGAGCCCTAAGAGAATTGGTACTTCCAGGTGTTTTAGCAATCATAGTTCCTTTATTGGTTGGGTTCATACTAGGCAAGAATGCCCTTGGCGGATTCTTGGTGGGAAGCATTTTATCAGGTTTGACATTTGCTTTGCTGATGGCTAATGCCGGTGGTCTCTGGGACAATGCTAAAAAATACATAGAGGAAGGTAATTTAGGCGGCAAGGGTTCTGAGGCTCACAAGGCTGCTGTTGTTGGCGACATGGTTGGAGACCCGTTCAAGGACACGGCAGGTCCCTCTATCAACACGTTGCTCACAGTCATGTCTCTTGTATCATCGATGTTCGCCTCATTGATAGCTGCATACGCTTTGATACATTAAAATATGCGCTAGTTCAAATCCTGCCCTCCGCACCTCTGATGCTCGATACCGCTCACCTGGAGGGCGATTAAGCATTTAAAGATTGCTTTACTACTTAAGAATTAGTGATAAAATGCCAGAACCAACAATAGTAAATCTTTTAACTTTAAGTGAAGTAAACGACCTACCTAATACCTATAAAGGAAAAGAATGCGATAGATTAAATTGTAACCGCAGATTTTCTGCAGGTTGTCATCTTAACAAATACATAGGAAATTCTTTTATTATTCATAAACAGAATTTACCCGCCTGCTTTAAGGCCATTGACGAAGATGTTAAAGAATGGAAATTTGGTCGAAGAGATTCAAAAGGAAATTTTATATACAGTATTAGATTGCCAGCCAAAGAAGAGTAAATAGTTATGTTCAAATTCTGCTTTCTGCAATTATATTAATAAAATATGAGCTTTTATCTTTAAACGAAATATTTAAATATAGTCTGTTTTAATTGTGTTACTATGGATATAACGAAAATAGAGCCTGGCAACAGGGACGTCGTCAACGTCTTCATAACCTGTGTGAAAGGCTCGAAGGATTTTTACGAATACGATAGTAAAACAGATACATTTATATTGAAAAGAGTTTTAAATATTTTATTTCCAGGCGTTTACGGCTTTGTTCCAAAAACACATCACATCGACGCAGAGCCTTTGGATGTTTTAGTCTTGGTCTCGAATCATATCCAGCAAGGTGTCGTATTGCCTTCAAGACCAATCGGAATCATAAGGATGAAGGGAAAGGTTCCTGATGACATCCTGGTTGCAGTGCCGATTTCAGACCAGAGCTTTGGGAGTTTAAGCGACGTGTCAAGGATAAATAATCTAGAGGAGATAAAGAGCTTTTTAGAAACATTTAAAGGTTTGAAGGTAGAATTTGTTTTTGATGCAGAGCATGCCAAAAGAACAGTGGAGAATGCGATAAGCCTGTATAAAAGGGAGTTTGAGTAAAATGTACCAACTTGTTACCGTTGAAGACGAAATATCTGTACCACCTGAAAAACTTAATTTAGAGTTGGAAGATTCTGTTAAGGATTCTTTGGAAGCAAAATTCGAAGGAAACATCAACACAGATATCGGCGTGATACTAGCGATAATGGACGTTGATGATATAGAGGAGGGTGTTGTGCTTCCAGGCGATCCGTCTGTTCATTATCCTGTCAAGTTCAAGCTGTTGAGCTGGATGCCTAGAGAGCATGAGATCGTTGAAGGCGAGGTGGTTGACATAACAGAGTTTGGTGCGTTTGTCAGATGCGGTGCATTGGATGGTTTGGTTCACATCTCACAGGTAATGGACGATTATGTTAGCTATGATGAGAAGAACTCACAGTTGATAGGCAAACAGACGAGAAGAGTTTTGAAAGAAGGGGACAAAGTAAGAGCGAGAATAATTTCTGTCAGCTTCAAGGAGCAGAGCAAACTAGGACTAACTATGAGGCAACCATTTCTTGGCAGTTTCAAATGGCTGACTGAGCCGGCTGTTGCGGAGAAAGGACCTGAAAGGCCTGTCAAGAGAGAGAGGAAGAGAAGGGGGAGAAAATGAACTTCAAACAATTCCTGAAGCCAGACTGGAGAAAGATTGTTTTGAGCATCTTCATAGCAACTTCTTTTATTCTACCTGCACTTTTTGTGACTTCGGGAACAAATGCGTATATCTTGGCAATTTTAAAGATTATACTTATGTTTTTGTCTTTGCCGCTATTTCTAGCTAGTTTGATAATAAAGGATGCAGATTTAGGTGTCTTTATCTTTTTAATATTAATTTCAATAATCTATTGGTATCTCCTCTCCTGCCTCATAGTCTGGATTTACGACAAGGTGAAAAAGAAAAAGTGATTTTATGCCAGAAAAAGCTTGTAAGAATTGTAGAAGATTGGTGAAAGGAAACATCTGTCCAGTCTGCAAGAGCACCGAACTCACGACAAGCTGGAGAGGAGTCATAGTTGTTCTAAACCCTGATTCTGAGATTGCTAAAACAGCTGGAATAACAGCCCCAGGAAAATACGTCTCAAAGATTAAATAATCATTTGTTCTTTTTCTTTCCTATCACGATTATGACTATTCCTGTTACTAATATAATTATTCCTATAATTATTTGCCTGTAAAGTCCTTCTAAAACATAATCAGTAACCATTTTTATGATAGGAACATCAGGGGTTATTATGAAAACAGGTATCACTGCTATGGCAAGCATTGATATTGCTACAACTACCAGATCATTACCAATTTTTGATACAGGCTTTTCAGAAACCAAGAACAAAGAAAAGCCAAAGACCAAGCTCAAAACTATCATAAGAATAAAGTTTTTGAAAATCGGCATTATGTCGTCAAGGCTTGTGCCGGCAATCATTTTCTTGCTGTAAACACCATCTATGGTTTGAAATACGCGCTGTTTAGATTCGTTTGACATGCCAGTAGTCAAGCATCTACCAACACATTCCTGTCTAGCTTCATCTTGGCGTGAATTATTTGTGCATGCGTCCTTGCACTGGCTTATGTGCTCTTGAGTATCGAGATAATTGCAATATTCCTGACATTTTTGCACGTCAAAATCGCCTTTGCAGAAATCTTCGCATGTCTTAGATGCAACCTCTCCAACCATTTGAGTTTCTACGAAACCCTTTATATTTTCCTTTTGCATAAGGCTACCTATAGTATAAGAAGTTATTGCCAAGTATAGCGAAAGCACAAACAAAAATGAAATTATGTATCCGGCTATGCTCTTGGCTATAGACATAATAATTTATAATGTTGGGTGCTTTATATCGATTTCTTTGTTTAAATATAAAACCATCAATATTTTAAACCTTAAACATTAATTAAGTAAGTGTGATTTTATGAATTTCCAAGTAATTAACGAGAAAGAAAACCCGTTGTTTAAGAGAAAGGAGATACTAGCGTCTATTGATTATCAGGGCGGTTCAACTCCCAGCAGGGCTGATTTGCAAAAGACATTGGCCGAGCAGTTCAAGGTCGGCATCGATAGCGTGGAGATAACCAAGGTGCTGTCCGAGACAGGCCTATCTAGGGGAAAGATTTGGATAAAGATCTGGCATGAGAAGAAGGTTCCTATTTATGCCGAGTTAAAGAAGAAAGGAGCAGAAGAGGCTCCCAAAGAAGAGGCAAAGTGATTGAATGGCTGAAGAGAAAAAAGGCAAAAAACCGCACAGCAAGAGCAAGCACACAACAATTCAGATTTGGACAAAGTATAAAGATGGGAAACTGCAAGGCAAATGGTGCCCTAGATGCGGACCCGGCGTGATACTTGCTCAACACAAAGACAGGGTCACATGCGGCAAGTGCAGTTATTCTGAGACCAGGACAAAATAATTTTTCACCGTCTTATATGAAATTATCATATGGAAACAACTAGTTTAGATTTGGTTGGAAAGCATGTTAAAAATAGTATGTTTTTGGTCAAATTTTAATGGAAATTTGGGCATTTTTTGATAGGTTTTTATGTTGGGATTTGTAAATTGTAAGTATGAAAGAAGTGTTAATATTACTGATCATGTTTTTATTGATTTCTTACCCAGCATATAGTTTGTCATTTCAGGACGTTACTAATTTTTTTACTTCAATATACAACTCGATAGCATCTTTTTTCGGTAAAGCAAATAGTGTAATTTTACCAGAATCAACTCCAACAAATACAGTCAGCGGTGGAGGAGGTGGCAGTCTACCAACATGTTCTGATGGAACTTCTTTTAGTTCTTGCTCTTCTAATAAACCAAAGTATTGTGATAATGGTAACTTGATTGATAAATGTATTCAGTGCGGATGTTCTTCAGAGCTTTGTAATACAACAACAGGTTCTTGCTATACGCCTACAGAAATTAATAGAGAGCATATATTAAACTATCTAAATTATAGTTTGCAACATCCTAGTGATACTGGAAATTTTATTTTTACGCTAGATAGTTATGAATTATTGAATGAACCTATTCCAAACAAAGCACAAGTTATAGAGTATCTAAATTCAAAACAAAATTTAACAGAAGGAACATGGAACACCGGAAAGTGGCATTATGTTCCGACAACAGCTTCAGTTTTAATGTTCTACAATAGGTCTGGGGTTAAACCACCCATATCTTTGGATCCTTTCTTCGAAACTGTGAATACCTGGGAGGAGGTCGATGCACACGTTAAATTTTATGACAGCGATAAATTGCCTGGAGGTTGGAACAATTATTGGGGCGGGTTATGGGGTTATGTTACAAGCTATGTTGTTTATAAACATGAAGCACCCCCTTGGAAATCGGAGTATCTGAATGCAGTTAATACAAACTTTACGAATTGGGCTTATGACAATCATCAAAGAACCCATGTTATAGGAAATTTACTTCAGTTGAATTTACCAATCCCGAGGATAGATGAAATTGTTAACATTGCATTGCAACAACAAAAAGCAGATGGTAGCTGGGGCTATCATTCAGCAGAAACGGTTTTCATGGCACAAGTTTTGAGAATTATTAGAGATCAAAGTAGTATTAACCAAAGTCTAATAGATTCTGCTATTGCTAGAGGAGTTGAATATGTTAAAAAATGCTATAGAACTGTTGATGTTGATGGTAAAACTTATGGGCTTTTCGTTAAAAACTCTACTGTGATATGTTCTTCCTCTTGTTTAACTTCCTCCTTTTCTTGGTACACAGCACAGGGCATATGGGCATTGCTGAATCCAGAAAGCGATATATGGTTTAAATGGTTTGTGAACTATACCAATAATCGTTACGTTGTTATTGAAGATTTAAGTGGTGATACTCTTAATGTTGAAGTTGTTAATGATAGTGTGTGGTCTGAGCTAGTTCAGATGTATCAGAGTGGAAATAGACGATGGGTCGGAGGTATAGTAGAAAAATATGATAATAAATGGGGTTTTCGATTCAAACCTGAAACCATAATTGCTTCAGATGTTACAGCTGAAGGGTTACAAGCAAGTATCAAATATATAAGTGAAAATTTAGATTACTGGCTAAATGGTTATGCTTACGTTTCGTCAAAAGTTATTGAAATTCACTCCCCTGGTAACATATCCAAGTCACGCGTAAACAAGAGCGAGATCATTAATTCTTTGGAGTATTTGAGAGCGAAAGGATTAGGAGTTCACGATATGGCAGAATACGTTATTTCAAAAAGTTACATGGGGTCGCAAATTCCTAGCAATATCAAACAGCAAATAATCAATTATTTTGATAACAATCAAAATCAGACAGACGGCTCTTGGAGAGGTGTTAACACTCCGATGTTCACAACACACCGAATTCTTTTAGCTTATTACTTATTGAATGCCACTCCAAAGAAAAGTTTAGACATGTTCTTCAGTAACTATGACACTTGGGAAGAGGCACTTGCATATGATAAAAGCATTCATGGCAAGTTTGACGGCAGAGACATCTATCACATTGTACTAGGATGGTTCCTATATTATCATACATACCCAACATGGATGAATGATTTTTTCGCTAATGTAGAAAAAGACTTAACGTGGACCACTAATACCGATTTGCATAAAAGGACGCATATACTCTACAGCTATGTGATAGCTCGAAGGCAGTTTCCGAACCTTGACGGAATAATAGATGAAACATTAAGAGAACAATCCTCTGATGGGCATTGGGGCTATCAATGCCTCTCATCGTCTCGACCGATCTATTGTAATGCTATACAGCTCGTTCTTTTACAGCAAATAATTAAATTATATCCAAATCACCGGACTGCTGAAATTCAAAATTCGATAAACAGATCGAGACAATGGGTTTATGATACTTATAATATGACAACTATCAATGACGTGGTAATGGGATATTTCGGTCCCGCTATCAATATTGAAGATTCGTTAATGACTGGCATTATGGCAGCTGGTGTTAATGGCTTAATGGACGTAAATGTTGACATGACATTTGAGGATTTAATTAAAAATCTTAAAACAAAATCACATAGTTACATAATGGATATACCTGTCTATCCAGTAGACACCGTACCTAAACCATTACAAGGGCATTCTGAAGTTGTGTTTGGATGGTTTCCTTGGACTCATGGCATAACTTATGATCAAGACGGAGAGCTTCTAAGATATCACATAAGTATCACTTCGAATTGGGCAACTTATAACTTTGTAATTAAAGGGAAAACTTATACATACAATTTTGATTTGAAAAAAGCTGTTTATAAGGATGGAGTTTTGACCTTCACTGCTTCCGATAGAAATATGACCATAGATTATCGCATACCGCATAATATTACTGCCATATCAAGCAACGGTTCTTATATTACTTTCACATCAACGTATAGAGGAGCACCTCTTTGGTATAGCAAGAGCTTAGATCCTGCAGATATGTTGATAGTCCCTGAAAGCAATGGAAGATTTGGAGGATATGACGGACCTATAAAAATTGAGGGTAAATTTTTCAATGGAAGCCGAATTCTGAACTTTAATGGATATGGAGATTGGGAGCATGTATGGTTTATAGGAGGAGGTTGGTCAGCTCCAAAAAGATTATGGTTAATTTTTAATGATAATAATTATTATGCTGCTCTTGCAGAGTTAAAGTATCCTAATGGAACTGTTGCTTGGCATGTAGGTAGATTTGGCGAAGTTGGTGGTTCATCATATGTTTTTGACGACTTTCAATGGATAGATGATGGAAAAGCGCTACCGCTGTCTGTTGAACTAAAAGGTTCAGTAAAAGATGTTCAAGGTAATATTAAAGGTTATGTTAATTTAAAAACAGATTCACAAAAAGCTGTTAGTGCTAGTTCTTATTGGATGATTTATGAAAATATTTCTGGGAGTGTTCTTGGTAATACATTTAACGGTGGAACTGCATGGGCAGAAATAAGAAAATGATTTAGTTCAAATATATAAATTAGAAATTATAAAATTATTTCATGGAAAAGAAATATATTTGGATTATTTTGAGTATAATAGCAATTTTGATTTTTTTATTCATCTACGATTTCATTTTATTTAGAGAAAGTCCACCACTATATTCTGGTGACTGGAAAACCGGAGTTTGTCCTTCAGTAAAAGGAATCGACTGCATGCCTATTATAGATTCTGAAAGTCCTGAATCAGTTTATTGCAAACCAGAAAATAGACAATGGATAGAAGAAAATTGCCCCGACATAAAATTTTTTGATTGACAAATAAATTAGATTCAAGTTTAAATGCTTATAATAGTTAATAAAATTATGCCAAAATCGCATATTCTAGACATAGACCAAAATCTAGCTGAAGAATACAAAAAATTAAGAGAAGAAACTAAAGATTATCGTGCTTTTATGTTAGGACGTTATGGCTATAAAATTTAATCTGTTTCCATACATTATATGAAAATAACCTAGTGAAACTCCCGGTGACTTTTTATAACCTGGGATTTAAATAATTCTAGAAGGTAAGGTATTATTATGAAAAATAAAAAAACTGCACCAAGAAAATCAAGCCATAGACTTCATGAAGAAACAGTAGTGGATGATGAGTCAGAAGGAGAGAAGGCAGCGGATCGTGAAGTTGAAATGAGAGAAGAAGATACAACTTCAGCAGATTAGACATTCTTTTAATTATTTTTCAAACATAGGTCTTTACCATTTTTGGATATTTTCTCGAGGCTAGTTTTTTAAATTTCTTCTCGATATTTACTTTATGACAAACGAAGTCTACGAACCAAGGGAAGATTCGTTGCTGCTTGAAAAATATGTGAAAAAATTCGCAAAAGGAATTGTCCTGGACATTGGAACAGGTTCTGGGATACAGGCAAAGGCTGCGGCAGAAAAAGCGGATTTTGTGATAGGTGTTGACATAAACCAGAAGGCATTAGATTTCTGCAACCGTTTCAAGTCAGACAAGATGCTGTTCCTAAAGTCTGATTTGTTCTCCTTTTTCGAAAAGAAGTGCATAACTCCAAGGAACGGTTCGTTTGATATAAGCGATATAGAGGACAATCATTTCAACAAGTTTGACATGATAATCTTTAATCCGCCATACCTTCCCGAAGACGAGAACGACAGGGACATTGCATTGGATGGTGGAAAAAAAGGATATGAAATCATTGAAAGGTTCTTAAGCGAGGCAAAAAAATTCCTTGCAGAAGATGGTCTTATACTTCTCATATTCTCCTCGTTCACTGATAAAGAAAAGATAGATAGATTGATTCAGAAGAACGGTTTCATAGATGAAGAACTGGAAAGGGTTCACGTTTCCTTTGAGGATATCTATTGTTATAAGATAACCGCTAAAACATCAAAATAAATAATAATGAAGTTCTTTGGGAAAGAATTTAAATTTTAGTTTTTAAACTTCTTTTATGAGGAAAAGAGCTTTTATCTGTAGCAGTTTGCGTACTCTTGAAATAAGAGAGGAAAATGAAAAAATCGCGACTGTGACAAATGAGACTGGTTTTGATTTGTATCTGCCACAGAGAGGACTTCCTTATGGTGTAGTTAGAGACCCGAAATTAATTTTTGAAACAAATTGCAGAGAAATCGATAAATCATATTTTATGATAGTGAACACAAACGGACTTTTGTATAGCGAAGAGAAAATAAAAGGAAATTCATTAAGTAGAAACATAATAGAAGGAGCAGGGGTTGAATTTGAATGGGGATGTGGAAATGGAAAAAGAAAACCGATAGTTGTTTATTCCACAGTATCGGATGCTCCATTTCCTAGAAATTTTACTACGCATACCTTGGAGGAGCTAAGACAAAAACTGCTTGAGATAGCTGAGAAAGGATTTTAAATAATATCAAAATTTAATTCTGTTTATGATATGTCTAGGTATTGAAAGTACGTCCCACACATTCAGTGTGGGCATTGCTGACGATAAAGAAATATTGGCCAATGAGAGTTCAGTCTATATCCCTAAGAAAGGGTTTGGGATAATTCCTAAAGAGGCTGCTCAACATCATTCTGAGAATGCCCTAGAAACTTTAAGAAATGCTCTGGAAAAGGCTAAATTGAAAATGGATGATATCGATATAATTGCTTTCTCTCAAGGTCCTGGCCTGCCTCAGTGCTTGCGAATAGGGGCTGTTTTTGCTAGAACAATAGCACTAAAATATAACAAGCCTTTAATCTCTGTGAATCACTGTGTTGCTCATATCGAAATTGGTAAACTAACCACAGAATCAAAAGATCCTGTCGTCCTTTATTTGTCAGGTGGAAACACTCAGGTAATTGCTTTTGTAGAAAATATATACAGAGTATTTGGAGAAGCACAAGATGTACCTATAGGAAACGCTTTAGATATGCTAGCACGCGATTTAAAATTAGAAATGCCTGGCGGTCCTCAAATAGAAAGTTTAGCTAAAAATGGTAAATATGTGGAGCTACCGTACGTTGTCAAAGGAATGGAATTGTCATTCTCCGGTTTAGTGACAGAAGCAGTAAAGAAATACAATCAAGGCGTTAAACCAGAAGATATTGCTTATTCTTTCCAAGAAACATGTTTTGCCATGCTCACAGAAGTGACAGAGAGGGCTATTGCGCACACTGATAAGGAAGAAGTTCTACTTGTAGGTGGAGTGGCTGCCAATAAAAGACTGCAGGAAATGTTGAGTATTATGACAGAGGAGAGAGGAGCAAAGTTTTTTGTTGTCCCTCAGGAATATGCAGGCGACAACGGTTCAATGATTGCTTGGACAGGAATTCTCGCGTATCAGAAAGGTTATAAGACCACTATCGAGGACAGCCATATCAAACAAAAATGGAGAGTCGATGAAGTAGAATGGTAATGCACATTTTAGAGTGTGCATCTCTAATATTTCAGTGTTTCTGCTGCGAAAGTTCAAATCCGGTCCCCTGCACTAATGATGTTCTTCACAGCTGACCTGGGGACGGCATTAAGTTCTTATTACAGATTCAACATCAGAAGGAGAATATTTTAGAAATTCTGCTTTCATAATACATTTCAAAGCTTCAGTTGGTCTCACATTATCTTTAAACCTAAACATCCTTTCATCAAACTCTTCCAAACTATTTGCATCATAGACTAAATTAAAAGTGTAAAGAGGTTTACCGCCAGAAAATCTCAGTTTGTCTACAGTTTCAATATAAAGCATCGTCCATTTCCTATCCTCTTCTCTGCTTTTGCTTGAATGACCCCAAATAACACAAGGACTGCCAGCAACAGTCATGTATGTTGGACAATCTGTTTTAAAACCTTCTCTGGTTAAATGAGTTTTTTCTGGGAATGGACAATTTACTAAAAGTTCTCTTTTTCCTTCATAATTTTTAGATACCTCAATCACATCATCAAAGCTATGCTCTTCTTTACAGGACAGACATGCCTTATCAGCTTCGTCTATATTATTTTCTGGTTTTGGCCTTTGCTTTCTATCTCTTAACCAATAATCAAAATCCTTTTCTTCTGTTCTATCGGTTCCATATTTTAATAATGTTTGAACATCACCATACTGAAGCATGCGAAAAACATTATTACCATTAAAAATTCCTTGTCTTTCTAATTCATCCAAAATTCTATTTCCTATTCTTTCTATAAGAAATCTATCTACAGTAACAACTAAAGTATTATTATGTTTGTAAGATTTCATAAGATGCTCCATTAGATTAAGTTATTCTAAAATCTTTAAATTTTTGATTAGTGATATTCTAATTATGTCATATACACAAACTTTACAACCAATAAAAGATGAAATGGCTATATTGAAAAGGGAGAGCCCTTTTGAAGCTATGAAATATGAAATGACCATGTTGAGAAAAGAGAGTCCTTTGGAAGCTCTTAGGAAATATGTAAGACAACTTAGAAAGGAGATGGAAAGATGATGAAAGAAGAAAACCGTAGGTTGTCCTTTTTCTTCAAATCCGGCCCTCCGCACAGCGAGTGTTCTGTTTAAACTATATTTTTATCTTATAATAACATCTTATCTTAATTATGAAAACATTGAATGCTGTCATAATCATACTCTTTACAACGGCTGTTCTAATGCTAGGATTGATAGAGACCTTTAACGCATTCAAGGAGAGTTCCAGAACAGATGACTTGAAAAATATTTCTATGAATCCGAAGGATTATCTGAGCAAGCAAATCACACTGATAGGCAACGTCTACCAACCAATGGTTCTCTTCGATACTAGAGACAATGGTATAAGGTATGCCATCTCCCAGGAGAATAGTCAAGGCTTTTACTACATGAACCTGAACTCGTACAACGGTGATTGGATAGAGCCAGGAACCTACAGGGTGAAAGGCATTGTTAATTACGTCGATGTCTGCATCTGCGACTATAGGTGCGTTGACTACATTGGCAACTGCGTTTACACCTATGAAAACCTTTATTCGCCGAAGCTAACCGTGAGTGATTTCAAAACGAACCTAACCTCTGATGATATCAAGGACGACTGGTATCCTAACTATGACTCTTATTCCAAGGTTATTGATTACCTGTGTCCCGTTAATAGAAGGGACTATTTCGAGTGCAGCTACGAGAGGAAGAACACTTTTGACGCGTTTAACTTTCAGTGGCAAAGCGCTGGCGGCATATTCTACAAGGAGTATAGATGCAGGCCTGACAGTATGGAGAGGGTCTATTATGTTGATGTCACCGGGCCGATGGTAAGGATTTAATTCTAGGATAGATTATATTATAGTTATGAAAGGCGTCTCGGAGTTCGTAACAGTATTGTTAATTTTGATTATCGCAATCGCGTCGATATTGGTGGTGTGGCTTTTTTATAACAGCATGTTTGGTTCTGTTACAATGTCGGAGGACACTTCCTCCTTGGGCGAAGCCTTATCGTCCTGCATGAAGATTGACTCCGCCAGAGACAACAAGATTTATCTAAGGAACTGTGGGACAGGAACGATAAGAAATGACAGTACAAGCGTTTACATGGACGAGGCACCAATTGCATTTACGATGACTCCGAGCTCCATAGGAAAAGGCCAGGTTGCAGAAATAGCTTTAAGCGGTTTGTGGGGAATGCCTTTGGGAAACCATAAGATAAGGATTTCAAACAAAGCAGGAGAAGTCCAGAGATATGTCAAAGTTTCTTTGCCTGATTCTCGCGTGTTGGATTTGGAATTTGATGAAGGACAGGGAAATATTACTTATGATAGTTCTTCTTACGGCAACAATGGTACTTTACAGAATCAAGCTGGATTTTGTGATGTTTCTCATCCTTGCCCACAATGGACTGATGGTAAATTTGGAAAAGCATTATATTTTCAATCTGGTGGTTACGTTAATGCCAGTAATAAAAGCATTCTAAATATCAATAAAGATATGACAATTAATGCATGGATAAAATTAATAGGTGAGCCATCTGGTAAAATTGTTGGAAAAGGGAACATTTTTGCTCCTCCATATTCTTATGACCTTAATATAGGAGGTCACCAATTAATGTTTTCTGTTTATAATGGCAGCGATACCTGTTTTGTAAGTTTGGGTTTTTTACCTTCTGATTCTGATTGGCATTTTATCACATTTGTGGTACAATATAATCCAAGTGTTACTTTGAACTCTTACTTTGATGGAAAATTAAACCACACTAACTCATGCAATAATTTTTTCCAAACAGCTTCTAGTCAAGAACCAATAGAAATAGGTCTTAGCATGGTTACAATAGGTACAATAGATTCATTAATAATTTATAACAAAGCCTTAACTCCTGATCAGACCGTTTCGTTGACATTAGGAGAACTAACTTAATCATTTCAATCTAATAGTTTCTAACAACTTAGGGGCCATAGTCTCGCACCTGAAGATGTTATGACAGGTTCTTGCAAATTCTATGCACTTGCTGCTTTCTCCGTGGTCCACTATTATCCTTTCAGGAGCCTGTTTCAATCTGGAAATATAGTTTATCAGTTGTTTATGATCAGAGTGGCCTGATAGACCGTTGATGTTTGCTATCTCCAGGTTGATCGGTATGCCCATATTTCTTCCATTCTGTTCCATTGGTATTTCCTTCCAGCCTTTCTGTATTCTCCTGCCCAGGCTACCTTCAGCCTGGTAGCTTACGAAGACCAAGCTGTTGTTTTTATTCTCCGCCAGATTCTTTAACCACCAAACAGACGGTCCGCCTACGAGCATTCCGGATGTTGCGATGATGACACAGGGTTCTTTTGCTTCCAAAACCTTTCTCCTTTCTTCCTCAGAACCTATTCTTTTGAATATTTTATTTGTAAATGGATTTTCACCTTGTTGCAGAATTAACTTTTGCAAGTCTCTGTTAAAATATTCTGGATAGGCAGTATGTATGGCGGTTGCATCCCAAACCATTCCGTCTATATAGATAGGATGTTCAAAGCCAGCCCTTGATAGTATGACCATTACGTCTTGTGAACGCTCGACAGCAAAGCTTGGAACCAATGCTATGCCACCTCTCTCAACAGTTCTCTTGCAGACATCTACCAATTGTGCTTCTGCTTCCTGTCTTTTTGGCATTATGTCTTCACTCGATCCATACGTGCTTTCGGTTATCACTGTCTCAGCTCTTTGGAAGTTGTTGCTCGTTGGCTCGAACAAGGCTGTCTTATCAAACTTGTAATCAGAAGTGTACAGGACATTGTGCATTCCATTTCCTATGTGAACGTGGACCAAAGCTCCTCCTAGGACGTGTCCGGAGTTCAACAAGGTCAGTCGCATGTCTGGTGTTATGTCAGAAACCTGGTCATAATCCAAACATATGGAATGCTTAACAGCCTCTTTAATCTCTTTGGTTGAATAAGGAGGAATCGAACCTTCTCTCTGTGCTAATTCAACATAATCCATGCATAATAAAACCATCAGATCTCTGGTTGGTGTCGTCAGATAAAGGGGACCATCATAGCCGATCTTATAGAGGTAAGGAACCATCCCACAATGATCTAAATGAGCATGAGAAACGACAACAGCGTTCAGTTTGTTGATATCGAATTCAGGAACATTCAAGTAAGGATATTCATTTGTTCCAGGTTTGATACCGCAATCCAGCAGAACTTTGCTCTCAGGAGTCTGCAAAAGTATGGCTGACCTACCAACTTCTCTGAAACCTCCCAAAGCAGTTAATCTAACCCAATCAGTAGGCTTCCAACCGCTATGAATGTGTTTGCCGACCTTGTCCAAGAACTCTTTTCTAAATCCAGACTCCTTGTGAATCAAATCCCTTAGAACTTTAACAACATCGGAAGGAATCACAGGAGCTCTCTTAACAATGGGCAACCATAGGGTCTGTTTCTTTATTTCCTTTAGTATCTCTCCGCCCTTTCCTATCACCAATCCTGGTTTCTCGGCTTCTATTGTCACTGTGCCGAATTCAGGCTCATAGTCTATGTCCTTCAAGCCAGCCTCTTCGGGAACAAGCTTCTTTATTGCTTTCGAGGCATCTTCCATGTCGATGCAAATAGAAGGATCAGGTCTGAGTATTATTCTCTTCTTTAGCTTTGAGACTAGCTCTTTTATCTCGGTTGCGTCTGATGTGAATAAATCCTTGTCCTTTGTGTAAAGAACTATCTCGCATCCCTCGAACCTTATGTCAGAGATGCTCACACCAGGCAGGCTGCTCTTTACCCTTTCAAACAATTCACTAGTTTTTTCTTCAACCATAAAAATCAAAATTAATTTTATTTACAGAATTAAAAAATTTAATAAAAAACTTTACATATACTTTTTCAATTCCTGCGATGTTAAGTCTCTATAACCATTTTTATCAATGACTGCAATCTGTATTTCCTTTCCTCCGGATCCAATGTCCCTCTCGATCGCAGTCCTAATCGCCTTGATGATTAAGGCAATGGCTTCTTCGACTGTCATGCTTTCTTCGAATTCGGTTTCTAAAACACCGTAAGCAAAAGGAGAACCAGAACCGGTTGAATAAAACTTGTCCTTTACGTCAAATCCTCCCAAAGGATCGAATGAATATAAAACAGGTTGCTTGTCATAACCCGCCAGTATGAATTGGTTCATGAAAGGATAATACTTTGAGCCTTGCAGTATGTTTGACAACAAGGTGGCAGCGCCCCTGATTGTTATGGGGCTTCTTTCTATTTTGTATAATTTTAATTGAGCCTTCAAGATTCTGACTATTGCTAAAGCATCGCCAACCGAGCCCGCTATTGTCAGTCCTATGTGGTCGTCTATTTGAAATATCTTCTGAGCTACTTTTGAGTCTACCATATATCCCATAGTGGATTTTTGTTCTGCGCCTATGACAACAGCGTCCTTTACGATTATACCAATGGTTGTTGTTCCTTTTTTTACATCCATCATTTCACCAGAAACTTCACAATTATCATAATTAATAATGAATATTTATAAAGGTTATGGTTAATAGCTCTTGGCAAAATTAGCAACGACCTTAGCCTTTTTACCGCAAACTATGCAATCACAGAATACCTTTTCCTGTTCGAATGGAATATTTATTATCTTAGCTCCAGTGCCATCCTTTACCTTGTCCTCGCACTTCCTTTCTCCGCACCAGCATGATTGAATTATTCCGCCTTTTTTCAGGGCTGTTTTGAATTCATTGCAAGTCTTCACCTTGTGAGTGTTGCTCTTTAAAAAATCTAATGCCTTATTGAACATGCTTTTGTGTATGTCATCAATCATTTCTTTTAACTTCGATACGACGTTATCCACCTTTACTATATCCTTTTTGTTTGTATCCCTTCTAACCAAAACAACTTGTTTGTTCTTTACATCCTTTGGCCCTATCTCTAATCTTATTGGCACGCCTTTCAACTCCCATTCATTATACTTGAATCCTGGGGAGAACTCTTCTCTGTCATCCAGTTTTGTTCTTAAATCAGCCTTTATCTTTTTTTCAATTTCTTTTGCCTCTTTTAAAATTTCTTCTCTCGTCTTCGAATCGTAAATAGGAATTATGACCACTTGGATGGGAGCAACTTTTGGAGGCAGGACCAAACCTTTATCGTCTCCATGTATCGCAATCATTATTCCTATTTCTCTTGTTGACATTCCGAATGTGTTTTGCCAGGCATATTGCTTCTTCTTTTCCTTGTCCAAGAAAGTTATATCAAATGCTTTTGCAAAGTTCTGACCATCATGATGAAAGTCAGGTCCTTGTATGGCTACTCCATCAGGCATCAGATGTTCTATGCTAGATGTAAAAACTGCACCTGCAAATTTTTCTTTATCAGTCTTTCTTCCAGTAATTCCTGGCAAGGCTAACAAATCTTCTGTAGTTTTACTGTAAATTCCTAAAATTTCATCCCCTTCTGCTATTGCTTCTTTTTCATTTGCAAAAACAGTATGGCCTTCTTGCCATAAGAATTCTCTGGTTCTCAAAAATGGAACAGCATGCTTGAACTCCCATCTAACGACATTGTTCCATTGATTGTACCTCATAGGCAAGTCTCTCCAAGATCTTATCCATTTTGAATAACTAGGATACATTATTGTCTCGGATGTTGGTCTTATAGCCAGTCTTTCATCCAGTTTGCTGTTACCGGTCTGGGTGACCCATGCAACCTCTGGAGAAAAACCCTCGACGTGCTCCTTTTCCTTGTTCAAGAGCTTTTCAGGAATGAATAATGGAAAGTAAACGTTCTGAATGCCAGCCTTTTTGAACTGGTCGTCTGTGAACCTCTGTATCTGTTCCCACATAAAGTAAGCGTCAGGTCTCAGGATTATACAGCCTGAAACAGCGCTGTAATCGGCTAAACCAGATTTTAAAATAACCTCTATATACCACTTATCAAAATCATCCTTCTTGACAGACAAACCAAGTTCTTCGGACATTTGATTCACTTTTAATTTTGTTTATTCACATTTAAATTTGTTCTTAATTTTATTCCTTTGCTATGTTCCAAAGGAAATTAAATATTTCTTTCATGGTATTCGCAACATCTATATCTTTAATGTGCAGAAAATAAGGATAGTTAGTATATTTCATTATAAAGCTTGAATTTCCAGCGACTGTTATGCAACTTAAAGGAATTGATTTGAGATACCGTACTTCGCTTAATGAAGTCTTTTTTAAATCATTATAATACTTTGAACTCTTTTCACAGAAGATAAATCTTGCTTTAATTTTATGTTTGACCCTAAAATTTTTGTGCCACTTTAACCATAACCTGTTAAAAGACTCATTCTTGTACGAAGTTACTCCCATCGCAAGCCATTCTTTTATTTCCCCTCTTTTTACCTCATATTCAATTTCTTTAAGCATTGCCTTTAACCCGTCTGAGTTTTTGTATGTGTTTGCAAAAAGCGTTTTCTCTTTTGTAATTTGTTTTAAAAATGGGATTATTCTGTTTGCATCTTTATTCAGATTTTCGATTCTTTCTCTTTCATCTTCTATCAGGTCAAAGAGCTTCTCTGGATTTGATGCATAGAACTTCTTTTTGTTTTCTACAACAGCGTAAGATGCCAGACCCTTTTTGATTAGTTTTTCAAGAATTTCATAAACTATCGAGGATGACACGCCAGAATTTTTTATTATCTCGGATTTTGCGGAGCTTCCTTTGAGAAGTGCTAGATAAACCTTTGCTTCGCCTTCTGTCAGTCCAAACTTTAGAAGATTAGAAAAGACCTTTTCAGTTCTCATACTTTTAGATTGATTTTAATAGATTTATTCATTTGGTTCACTAGCGGTGGTGAGCTAACAAATTAATCGCGTCGTAAATCATGATTTTATATGAGTGATTCAGCCTGTCTGTTCTCCCAGACTTCTTCTGTTAGGGTCGTGTGGGGAGTTTATGGAAAATGCAGTTTGGACTGCAGGCATTGCTCCGTGTCAAAGGAGGATTACAAGAATCCGGAAATAGACAAATACGAGCCTGTGATAAAGGATATGAAAACTTCAGGCGTAGATACGATTTACATGTCTGGAGGAGAACCTCTACTTTGGAAGCACAGTTTAGATTTTGTGAAGTTTGTTAAGGAAAATAAGATTGCTGCGACAATGGGAACCAATGGTACTGAATTAAACAAAGAGGTTGTTAAAAAACTTTCGGATTTGGGAATAGACAAGATCTTTCTCAGTTTGGATTCTCACAAAGAAGATGTTCACAACTACCTTAGGGGAGAAAATGTTTTTAGAAAGGCTGTGAAAGGTATGGAACTATTAGATGAACATGATGTCTACACAAGAGTGGATTCTGTTCTATGGAGAGAGAATTACAATAATTTGGATGATTTTATAGAATTCTGCAAAGATAAAGGTGCAGAAGAAATAGCTTTTGCTTGGCCTGTCAGACTTGGAAATGCAGTAAGAAACCCTGACATACTGATTCCTGAAGAAAAATATTTTGAAGTTGGACAAAATTTGAAATCTCTAAAAGAAAAACATTCGAATGAAATAAAGATTTCTTATCACAGGTTTGAAAATTTTGATTCGGACTGTAAGGGTTGTAACGGAGGAAGAAGAATATTCTATCTTGACTGGAAAGGCCATCTCAGCCCTTGCTTTTGGATTTCTAACATAGATTCAGAATTCTTTACAAAGGAGAGCGTGTTTGAGGAGAGATTTTCTAGGCTGAAAGAAGATGAAACAATTGAAAGTTTCATAAAAATGGAAGAAAAGAGAAAAGAAAAGTTTGGCCCAGGATGTCCGGCAATATGCAAGATTTATAATAATGACATTTATTCCAAGGATCCTTTGCTATCTTGAAAGTTCTAAACCTTTATTAATTTTTCTATGTATTAATTAGTATCTGTGATTTAATGCTGATAGGCATATTCTCTGACTGCCACTGTGGCTATAAATACGGTGAAGAAAGGTGGAAAGATAGCTTCCTAGCTCTGAACGAGGCCATGGACAAGACAGCGGATTGTGATTTGATAATAATACCAGGGGATTTATTTGACACGAGGATACCGAGACCGGAAGTGTTCGCTAAAGTGGCGAGGATATTGAGCAAAGCACAGACCATACCTTCGGAGACAAAGTTCCTGGAAATAATGAACAAGGAAAAGATAGAAATGTCCCCGCTAGCATTAAGAGGTATACCGATAGTTGCTATTCATGGCACGCACGAGAAGAGGAGCAAGCACTTGATAAATCCGATACAGTCCTTGGAGCATGCAGGTTTGCTGATTCATCTTCATTGCGCAACTGCTGTCTTCGAAATAGAGGGAAGAAAAGTCGCTGTTCACGGCATGTCCGGCGTTCCAGACAGGTATGCCAAGGATGTCTTTGAACAATGGAATCCTCAACCAGTTTCAGGTGCGATAAACATTCTAATGATTCATCAGAGCATAGAGCCTTACATATATTCTCCTTTGGAACCGCCTTCCATGAAGATAGATGACCTACCAAAGGGTTTTGATCTGTATTTGCTAGGTCACATGCACTGGCATGAGAGCAGAATATTGAACGATGGTCAATTGCTTGTATGCGGTAGCACTGTTCCAACAAGCTTGCACAAGATAGAGGCTGAACAGGAGAAATGCATCCACAAGTTTGATGGTAAGATTATAACCAGCATACCATTGGAAAACCAGAGAAAGATATTCTGGAAAGATTTTGACTTTGAGTCGAACATAAAGGAAAGCATTGAGACTTTTGTTGCTTCTATCTCGCCTTTCAAACCCAAGCCGATAATTAACATAAAGGTAAAAGGTTTGATAAAAAAAGACCAGCTTCTTCCGAGCTTTTCCAAGATAGAAGAAAAGTTCATGGACAAGGCCATTGTTAACATAAACAAGGATTTGGAATTCGAGGGCTTCCAGGAACAATTGGAGATGCTGAATGCGTTAAAGGAGCAAAAACTTTCTCCTGAGGAGCACGGCTTGAAGATACTTCAGGAGAACCTGAAACAGGCCAACTGCGGGATAAAGGTTGAAGAGATATTCGAATACCTGGTTCAGGGAGACGTTGATTTGATGTTCAACATTCTTACTGGCAGGCAGACCACACTCAAATCAGGACTGGAGAAGTGGACGGAATGATAACCAAAGTTAAATTAAAAAATTGGAGGTCTCACCTAGACACGGAAATAGAATTTGCTGAAGGCACTAATTGCTTTGTGGGAAACATTGGCACTGGGAAGACATCAATAATGGATGCAATATGCTTTGGTTTGTTTGGAACATTCTTGCAATTGCAGCAGAAGAAGATCAAGTTAGAAGATATAATAATGAAAAAGCCAGCTCCGCAGGAAAAGGCAGAGGTAATAGTTTCCTTTGAAATAGGTGATGAGAGCGATTGGACGGTCAAAAGAACAGTCACCAAAGGGAAGACGTCGGCGGAATTAAGAAAGAACGGTGAATTGATAGAAGGCCCTCAATCGACAAAGGTTACCGAGGAAGTTGAAAAGTTATTGAAGATGAATTATGATTTGTTCTCAAGAGCAGTTTATTCGGAACAGAACCAGCTTGACATGTTCCTGACAATACCCAAGGGACAGAGGATGAAGAAGATTGATGAATTATTAGCGATAGACAAATTTGAAAAAGCCAGAACCAGTACAAGGTCATTGATAAACAAATTTTCAACTGCCTTGAACGAGAAAGAGCTGATGGTTCAGAACCTAAGGTCTGACGAGAGTTTGAAAAGGCTAGATATGATCAAGAGAGAATTTCTCGAATTCAAGGAAAAGGAAGATAGGATGAAGGGTCAAATGGGTGAAGTCTTCAACAAGAAGATTGATATGACCAAAGAAATATTAAACCTGAAACAGCAGCAGAAAAAATTGCAGTTCATAGAGGAGGATGCAAAGAAGATTGCAGCTCTGATAGAACTGACAGAATCAGACATAGAAAAGATAAAGGGAGATTTGGTTGAATTTTCTGAAAAGACTGACGATGGCCTGAAGATAGAGATAAAGAATAATGACGATGAGATTGCAAAGCTCAGCGCAAGTCTCAACGACGAGAAGAGGAACCTAGACGCATTAAAGGACAAGTTTGCAGAGGATAATGCTCAAATAAATCTCCTGGAAAAGGAAAAAATACCAAACGCAGAAAAGCTTGTGAAAGAGTTGGACGAGATGACTGAGAGCGTCAAGAAGAATCAGATTAAAAAACTTAGTGCAGACTTGGAGGACAGTAAAAAAGAACTGGAGAAGAACCAGCTAGGCCTTCAAAAATCCTTGGCAAGACTCTCAGAAATAGAGGATAGCATAAACGAGTTGGGTCTGGTCGGCAGCACGTGTCCTGTTTGCGATTCTAAACTGACTGAGAACAAGAAACTGAAATTAATAGAGAAGAAGAAAGAAATCAGAAAGGATTTGAAAAAGGACATAGAGAAGTGCACCTCTGTTATAGAGAAGATGAAGTCTGAACTGCCTGCATTGGAGAAGAAGATAAAAGAAGTGGAAAAGATGCAGGAAAGATTCGAAGTAATAAAGGACAGTAAAAAGGAACTGAAGACATTGGAAAGTGTTCTGAAAGATCTAAAATCGAAGAACCTTGTTTTTGAAAACCAGAAGAGGATGTTTGAAAAGAACATTGGTTTGATAGATGAGAACACAAACAAAATAAAGGAGCAACAGGAAAAGATAAAACAGATTCTTTCTAAAAAGGAAGAGGCGAACATAAAGTTAGACAGAATAAGAGAATACAGACAGCAACTGACAGTGCTCGGTTCAGAAAAAGAACTGCTGATATCATTCTCACCTTCCGTCCTTGAAAAATTAGAGATAGACTATCAATCCATCATCGGTTTGGAAGGAGAACTTCAGGCCAACCTGAGGAACCTTACTGAGATAAAGAATGATAAGCAAAAGCTTTTGGAAGAAATGGAGAACAAGAAGAATCTGCTGGAGAATTATGAGCTGGAGATGAGAAAGATAAGCGCCATCTCTGACCAATTAAGACTGCTAGAGTCTGCCCTAGAAGCCACGCAGGAGCAGCTAAGAAAGGATTTTGTCACAGCTGTTAACGAGGCCATGCAATTCATCTGGTCTGAGCTATATCCGTACAAGGACATCTACAGCATTCGTTTGGGTATCGAAGAAGGTGATTACGTTTTACAATTGCAGGATTCCACTGGTTGGATTCCTGCCGATGGCGCCGCTTCTGGCGGCGAGAGGTCAATGGCCTGCCTTGCTTTGAGAATCGCTTTTTCTTTGGTCCTTGCTCCTCAATTGCGTATGCTAGTACTAGACGAGCCAACAGCCAACTTGGATGCACAATCGATAGATATTCTCGCTGATGTTCTCAGGGAAAGAATTACCAAACTGGTCGAGCAATGCTTCCTCGTGACCCATGATGAGAAGTTGAAAGAGGCTGTGAGCGGTTTCTGCTATGAATTCAGCAGGGACAAATCAAAGGACGAGGTAACAAGTGTTGTGCTCGTCAGTTCGCCTACGCAGATTTAAAAATTCTAAATTCTTAAGTGATATTATGATAAAGTTTTTGTACAACTATCCATCATTTTACATTCCAAAAGAAAAAGCAATAATAATAGCAGATCTTCATCTCGGCATAGAGCATGAGATATTTAACTCAGGGATAAAGATACCTTCGCAGGTTGAGAGGCTAGAGAAGAGGATAGACGAGTTGATAAAGATAACCAAGGCAAAGCACCTGATAATTTTAGGCGATGTCAAGCACCAGGTTCCTAACATCTCTTGGCAGGAATACAAAGAAATACCAAAGTTCTTGGAGCATTTTCAAAAAGTAAAGATAAGCATAATCAAAGGCAATCACGACGGAAACATAGAGAGACTGGCTCCTAAGGATGTTGATATCTACGAACCTCAAGGTTTCAAGATAGACAGATTCTTGCTCACGCATGGTCATGCATGGCCTGATAAAAGTGACATGGATGCAGAATACTTGATCATGGGTCATGTTCACCCCTGCGTTGAATTCTTCACTGAGAATTTCAGAAGCACGGAACCTTGCTGGCTGAAGTGCGAGATTGACAACAAGAAACTATTTGAGAAATTCAAGATTAAAACCAAATTCAAGCAGGGAATAATAATGCCAGCCTTTAATCACTTGATTGGCGGCATGGCTTTTAATTCAAAAGATTTCGAGCCATTGGGACCTTTGCTTACAAATGAAATTTTGAAATGGAAAGAAGCTGAAGTGTATTTGTTGGATGGAACTTTCTTGGGAAATCTTAACAAGTTGAAAAAATAGGTTTAAATCTTTAATCTCTCTATTTGTGTGCATGGAAAATAAAGAAGATAAAGTATGGATTAACAACGTCTATGGCATGGATTGCGTAGGCAATGAAATAAGAGTTTTATCATATGAGGAATCGCCTTACGAGTGGGAAGGCACAAAACACAAAAAAGTTTTTGATATAGACACCGGGAAACTAAAAAGCGAAAGAACATACGAAAGTTATTCATTCTGGGACATTCCATTAAGTGTTTTAGCTATAGCACCATTAGGCATTCCTTTATTGGTTCCTTCTATAAGGAGAAACGTCAAAAAAAGGTTATCCAGATATAATAATTTTATTAATCATGTTCATACAGACATTTGGTCATATGATAGAAATGCTGAAGCTAGAGTCGATAAAATTCTAGAAAAGGGAATACGAAAAATTGATGTTCATAGAAGCATGGAATCTGCCGAAAGATATTATGATAAAAAACTAGAGCCTGTAAAGATTGATTCCTCGGAAAAGTTTATTTCAGCCTATTCTAAAAGAGAGCTAAAAATAACTGCACTTGGAATGGGAGCGGATGCAATAGTGGATTATGGCTTTTTCGTAAGCAAGGCAAAAAAGAGAGTAGTTATGGGAACACCGGTAAAATTTGAGTAGGCTAAAAAATAGGTTTAAATTTTTAACCTTTTAATTAATTAAAATGTCTATTAAACCACATAACAAAACAGAAGCTTGTTTCTTAAAACTAAGAAAAGTATTGAAACCATACAAAGTAGACTCCCGTGAAGATTCTATTTCTGGCACGGAAATCTTTGATTTGAAGAACGGAATTATAATAGCAAGGGAAGATGACATAATTTGTAATAAAATATACACTATAACCAAAGACTTGAAACTTGCTAATAAAGAAGAAGCTAGAATAATATTAAAACAGATAACAGGGATAGAACCACCTAAAAAATTATTTTGCAAATATAGTACCAGTGTGCGAGTGGATGCAAATTCAGATGAATCAGAGCTCGTATATGACGATATTCCTTGGGAAGAAAAGATTATAACAAGTAAAAGAGGTTATTCAGACATATTCCGTGAATACGAAGGTCAACCTGATAAAAAACAAGTAGAGAAAAGTTTAGATAAGTTTGAAGATCACTTTGGACTAAAACTTCCATACAAAAGGAGAGCAGTTAAAGTTCCTAAAGTAACTATTACGCTCTAAACAACCTTTATAGAACCTTTTCTTCCCAATCCCAATTGCAATTCTTCTCTAAATTCCTTGGTAAATCCATCAGTTATCTCAACTTCTTGCCCACTCTCCAGACCATCAGACTGCTTGCCCCATAGAGTCAACTTTATGGTGCCAGAATCATCTTCCAGAGTTGCTTCTGTTAATGTAGTCGCAGTTCCAAACTTTGTCATAATTTCTCTAGGCTCTTTCAGTTCTGCTATCTTTGCCTTTATTTTTACGTCGTTCATTCCTGCTTTAAGTTCGTTTATTTGCATTAAATCACTCTTAAATAATGTTATAATAAGTTTATAAATTAAATGATTCGCTAGTTCAAATCCTGCCCTCCGCACATCATATCATTGTTCCAGTCCAATAAATCAAAATCAAGAGAACCAAAACTATCAAGTATTCTCCTAGACCTCCGGTCTTTACTGGTCCGTTGAACTTTGGTTTTTTTATTGGCCATAAGGGCATTATGCCGTTGTGTGTTAACGAGTCCCCTATCATATGAGAAATGAATCCTATGGAAAATATTATGCCCACTTCTCTGCTGAAGAATATGCCTGTGCTAAAACCTATGAACAACAATATTATAAGCATCCAGATGTTGTGAAAAAGCTTGCGGTGATACTTTCTGGGTTTGATGTCTAGGTCAGGAATCAAGGTTCCTATGAAGGCAAAAACCGCCATATAGATAGGGAAGTTTAGAACAAATCCGAATAGCAAGAGAATGAGAAAGGCCAATATAAGATGCGTCATTTTTTCCATAAGTTAAACATATAAGTAATTCATATATAATTCTTTACATATGAAGCCAAAGGCAATATTTTTTGATGTTGACGGAACAATAATTCCATTGCAAGTAGCCATCAAAACCTTTCAGGAAACCTGCAGGCATTTCCACATAAAAGTCATAGCCAGCAAAAAACTTTGGAACGATGCGATAGGCTACAAATTGAATGAGACGATACAAAAGATGATTCCTGATGCGATACCGATTGAAAAGGAATTCATGAAATATTTTGAGGAAAATCAAATCAAGAATTTTAAGAAATACGGCAAGCTAATACCTCACGTCAAGTCTACGTTAGAATACATACACAACAAGGGAATAAGGATAGGCATTGTCACAACCAAGAAAAGGAGCGAGGCCTTGGCGATTCTGAATGGATACAGAATACATTACAATGCATTGGTTGCAGGGGACGATGTGAGAAACAGGAAACCTCGTCCTGAATCGGTCTTGAAGGCTTGCGAGGATGTAGAGACGAAGCCTAGATTTTGCATATTCGTTGGAGACCACCCGTTCGATATGATGGCCGCCAAGTCTGCCGGCTGTTATGCCATAGGCGTTCTGACAGGGTGGGGAAATGAAAAAAATCTTAAAGACGCGGGTGCAGATTATATTATAAAAGATTTAAGAGGTTTAATTAAGTTAATAAAATAAGGTGATAAAGTTCAAAAAATTTTACGTGACTACCCCCATATACTATGTCAACGATGTTCCCCATATCGGACATGCTTACACAACAATAGCTGCCGATATACTCGCAAGATGGCACAGGATGAAAGGAGAAAATGTATTCTTCCTGACAGGTCTGGACGAGCACGGACAAAAGATAGAAGAGGCTGCCCTGGAAATGGGACTTACACCCCAAGAACTTGTGAATTCTTTGGCACCAAAGTTCAAGAAGACTTGGGAGAACTTGAACATAAGCAACGACGATTTTATAAGAACGACGGAAGAGAGGCATGCAAAGGTTGTCACAGAGATAATCAAGAGAATTTACAACAATGGCGACATCTACAAAGGCGAGTACGAGGGTTGGTATTGCGTGCCTTGTGAAAGTTTCTGGACAGAATTGCAGTTGGTTAGTGGTAAGTGCCCTGAGTGCGGAAGAGACGTAAAGAAAATAAAAGAGGAAACCTACTTTTTCAAGTTGAGCAAATATCAACAAAAGCTCTTGGACTTCTACAACCAGAATCCAGAATTTATTTCTCCTGAGACTAGAAAGAATGAGATGGTGAACAGAGTCAAGGAAGGTCTCAAAGACATAAGCATAACAAGAACAACAGTCAAGTGGGCTATTCCGTTTCCCTTTAACGAGGACCATTACTTGTATGTCTGGATAGAGGCTTTGATAAACTATATAAGTGCTCTAGATTTTCCTGACGGAGAAAATTTTAAAACATTTTGGCCACCTGATGTTGAGCTAATTGGCAAAGAGATAAATTGGTTTCACAGTGTAGTATGGCCTGCTATGCTATTTTCTGCACGAATAGAACCTCCAAAGAAGAACTTTGTTCATGGTTGGTGGACTGTTGATGGTAAGAAAATGTCAAAATCTTTAGGTAATGTTATAGATCCGAATAAAATGATCGAAAAGTATGGAACAGACGCTTTAAGATATTATTTGTTCAGAGAAGTTCCTTTCGGACAGGACGGAGACTTTTCAGAGAACTCGTTGATAAGGAGGTATAACACTGAGTTGGCAGATTCTCTAGGAAATTTGGTAAACAGAGTCTTGGTGTTGGTTGAGAAGAATTTTGAGGGCTTTGTACCAAAACCCTTTGAAACTAAGGTAGAAAAACTTGCCTTGAACATTGTCAAAGCCTTTGAAGATTCTATGGAGAGGTTCGAGTTTAACAATGCTTTGAACGATATTTTCTTTTTTGTGAACGAGCTGAACAAATACGTCAACGAGCAAAAGCCTTGGGAAATAAAAGACAAGGAACAATTGTGTGGAATTCTCTATTCCCTCCTAGAAGGCTTGAGAATAATCTCTATTCTAATCTATCCGTTTATGCCAGAGAGTGCTGGCAAAATTATGACACAGTTAGGATTAGAAAAAGAATTTTCTTTTGATAAATTGAAATGGGGAGTTTTAAAATCTGGAACAAAGACTAAAAGAGACCAAGTTTTGTTCAATAAAATCAAATAATTTACTATCTTGCAATATGGGCATAACTTGGACACAAAATTACCCAATCTTCGTCAATTCCTGCAATGTCTCCGTTTGTTGCTATGCACGTTTTTCTTAGTTTGTCTATAGCTCTCTTCAATTCTGAAATATCCTTGCCTCTCAAGGTCTTTATCTTTACGAGAACTATGTTGCCGTCTCTTATCTGTTTCTGAATTCTGTCAGTGTCTGAAAAATCTTCTAGCTTGTCAACCTTTATTGGAACCTTTCCGGTCGGTGTCTCTACGTCTTGCGTGTCCAGTTCTATAAACTCTTCTTCGTTTAATTCTTTAAAGCCCTTTCCAAAAAGTTTTTCAAAAACCATTTTCTTTACCTCCAAAATTATTATAATCTTAATTATATTCTAACATATAAATAGCTATTTCTGCGCGCTCTCCAGTATCGAAACTATGTTCCAGATTTGAGTCCTGGTATAAGTTGGTATGTTAGGATCATTAGAAATCTCATCCATGTTCGATATCACTGTGTTGACTCTTATGGCAACGTCCTGCTTCTCTTCCTTTAGTATGTTAATCGATTCTTCGCACTTGGTTCTGATATTCCTAGGGACAGACCTGTCGTTAACAACTTGTTCAATGATAGGGATAACATTTTCAAACATTCAAAACACCATGCCATAAGCATCATACTTCAAATACCTTGTCCTTAAGAATTTAAATATTTAATTGATTTGACCATTGTTCTGCACTTTATATGTGGAAGATGTCATTCGGGAGTTTCACTAGGTTATTTTCATATTAAGTTATGATTGCTTACGGTTAACTTATTAAAATTTAATAAATTAGCTTTAAATTCGTATTCTTTACTAAAATTTACAAAACGGCTAAAAACCCGCAGTTAAGATGGATGGCGTACAAAACGATGGATAATAGAAAAAACTTAATTAAATAGAATTATCAAACACTTATTAGTTTTTCTAGAATATCCGCTTCCTGTTTTAGTGTAGTATCGTTTATAGCGTTCATCTCACTTTCGAAGTATGACTTCAAGTCCCTGAAAACAGATTTGTAGGAATCCGAAACCTGCAATGGCATAGACTGCCTCTCCCACTGGCTAAGCTGATCATATTCTCTTTCAACAGGAACTGGTATGCCGTCGATATAGTTCACGCATGGCTTGACCGGAGTTTTGCTATTATATTCTGTTCTCTCATCCTTGACCCAATTCTTCATGATGTCAGCATATCTAGAGAGCAGTATACCCTTCCTTATCCCGGAATTCTCAAAGAATTCAGGCTGATTGTTGCCTATTACAACACTTTCCTCGCTCTGGTCAGGGACGCCCTCCCTGTCCTCATAATTTACTTTCAGTTTCATGCTTCCTGCTGATGACGTCTTTTTTAATTTCAGAATCACAATGCCTCCCTTTGTCCCCTCTTCAGTCTTTGCTGATGGGAAAAGTGTGTTGACTTTCATTAATTCTCCTGTTGCCTCGTCGGCCTCGGGAGAGCCGTAGACCTTTTCGATTTTATATCCAGTAGCATCAAGCTTCAGCAAAACATTGAACACGAGTGGGGTAACCATATAATCGAACTCGTCATCCATTCTCTTCTTGAAATCTTCAGAAGAATGAACAGAGTAATAATTAGCTCCTCTTATTTTTGTTACATCTTCTATCAACATTGTGTTAAAGTCAACTCCTATCCCTATGAAAGTTGTATAAAGCTTGGCGTCAGAGTTTGCCTTTGTCATGCCGAACAAGCCATTCTCACTAAAGTCTCCTGTGTTAGGCATGGCATCTGTAAGGAATATTATTCTGTTCTCGTATTCTGACTGATCTGCTTTAAGCAGTTCTGCGAACATTCCAGATGCTTTTCTCATTCCATCAGACATGTCAGTACTGCCAGCCTCATTTATGTCGAGTATTCTAGACTTTAACTCTTCCATGTCAATGCTACTTACTTTTTTGAGCGGTTCTACAATGCTTGCTGTAGTTTCGAATGTTACAAAGCCGAAACTATCATTACTGTTAAGATGGTCAAGCATCGCGACTATCGACTCTTCAGCAATCTCTATCTTTTTCTTTCTACTTTGTTCGGTGTTCTCGACTCTGTTTCCATAGTTGTCATAATAATAACTATTGAAAACCTCTCCCATCGAGCCTGATATGTCTAACACGACGACGAGGTTGAGTTTCTTCCTTTTAAAATCAGTTATTCCAGAGTTCAGGCCAACAGATAAATAATAATCAGTATTCTTTGAGAACGGATCCTTTGTAACAGCATATGTGTATGATGGGCAGAAAAGCTTGTAGCATTGTTCTGTCTCACCTGTATCAAAATAATATCCATAGAAAAGACCCTCGTATGTCATGTCTGTTTCAATAGGCATAAAATCATTCACTATGTTTTGCCTGAAGTTGTTGATGTCCTTTGCCCCGCCTACTGCTAAGCCTACCTCTGAGGCCGTTGTGGCCGTTGACATTTGTCTCGGCATCCCAGCACTACCAGCTGCAAAAGAACCAAAGCCTACAAAAAATAATGAGAGAACTCCACCAACAACTATAACAAGAATGATTATTATCAATAAAACTTTCACGCCTTTGTTCATGTTAATCTAAATTTATTTATCCTAGCTTATAAAAACAGTGGATATCCAAAGGTTTTAAACAAACAAAAAGATAATGTTTTTATTCAGGCGATTTTAATTCTTAATATGAAAAAGTTAATAGCATTGGTATTGCTATTTATCATGATATTTCCCACTTCTGTATTTGCTGATGGTGTTATATGGCATTATTACAACAACAGGCTTCAACCTTTGGAGGAGAATGAGCAGAGGGCTGCCATAAACTATCAGAACGGCATACAAAAGATGATAATCGATGTTAACTTTGATATGGGTGCCGGAGACAGAGCTGTTTGGGTGTTTCCTGTGCCTGCTAGTCCTGATGATGTAGTTATAGATGTTGTTACAGAATTCCCAAGCTTGTACGGCAGTGATCCTAGAGTGCAAGCCAAGTCGGCCATAGGTTCGATTCTTGTGCTGAGCACATACACTCAAATCTATCCTCTCTTCCTTATTCTGCCATTTTTTATATGGTTTACACCTTTTTCAGCTCTTTCGTCTACTGCGGGAATGGCGAGAGAAAGTATAAATGATGTCACGGTTCATGAGCACATTGAAAAGGAAGGCATAACAACAGAGATTATAACTTCACTTTCAGGAGATGCCTTATACAATTATCTAGTGGGTCAGGGTCTTAGCATAGAAAGGGATGCCATAGATGTTTTTAATGATTACATAGGAAAGGACTATAGCTTTGTTGTGTCTTGGGTAACTAGTTCAGGAGGAACAGGTTATGTAACTACAGGAAGCAGTTGCTCATATCAGTCATGTTCTTATTCTGATTCTCAATGCCCAGGCTATGGTTGGGACTATAATAATGGAGGAAGCTGCATAGAGCAATGCGATTATACTGGAAGCCAGGGCTGTACAGGTTCGCCTCACGGCTGCTTCTGCTCAGGAACTTCTGGTTGTGTTTGTTCTGGAGGCGGTATTGCTGGCGGTTCTGCATATCCTGTTATATCTCCATACAGTTCAAGAAAGCAGCTTGGAATATTCGTGACTTTCCCAACAGATAAAATATTTTATCCGCTGATGCCGACAAGCATATATGGTAGCACAGAGATACCAATCACAATATACGTTCTTGATCATGTCACTCCAGAGCCTTACGACAGCATAAGGTCATACGTCACATCTGACTATTACATATCAAGCTACACGTCAATAGGTGACCTAAAGAGTTTCTACGGAAATATGGAAACCAGAAACATGAAGTACACAAAAATCGAGATACTTGACGCACCAGCAAAGTATTTCAAGGATGATTTATGGTTCAGCTATGGCGCTCCAATAAATGTTGGCTTAGCAACCATGATATATAATGCAATAAATCAACAACCTATTATCGCAGGAATAATAATTATTCTTATTATCTCTGCAATGACCGGAGCTCTGGCAGGCTATATACTCTTCAGGAACTGGAGAAGATATGCTTTGATAGGTTTGACGAACATATTCTCCATAATAGTGTTGGCAATCGTTGTTCTGTCCTCAAAATCCGAAAGCAGTCTGAGTGCTGATCTTAAGGCAAGACTGAAGAAAGAAGGATTATCGGTTATAGACAAGAAAAAATATTCATTTATTCCGCTATATTCAATACTCTACTTGGCCATGTGCTTAGCAGTTTACCTATTTTTCAACCTGATTTTTTAAGATAAAAAAGGAAAAAATTCAGGATTTAAATTCAAGCTTAAATCTTTTTTTTTGTCAAAAGGCAAGGAACTACCTAACGAAGAGATAGTTAGAAGACTTAGAGAAGCTGGTTTATACCATACTAAACTAAAATAACAATACTCAAAGGTTAATTTCTTCTATATATTTTTTTAGTTGTTAAGAACTCTTGTTATAGTTCCTTCTTCTGCTTTTATTTCGTCAGGGACGCTTCTCATACTAATAACCTCTTTTGACCCGTTAAGAATACGGGTTAAAAGTTAACCGTAAGCGTCCAACCTATTATTTCATATAACCTATGAAAATTAATGTGTCACACTTATATGTAAAAAATTATTACTCGGCACTAGCTTTTTCTTGTCCTTTGAATATCTCTTCAAACCTTTCCTGCGATTCCTTCAGCTTGTCCTTTAGTCTTGCTTCCTGCTTTTGCAAACTTTTGATTCTAAGATCAACGGTCTCCTTCTTTTCGTTCAATTCCTTGGTTAAATCTTTTTTTGTTGACTTGATAAGAATAGGACCAACAGCCTTGTAGACATCGTCATGTTCGCTCTTGCCCAATTCCTCCAAGGCCTTTTCAATATCCATGTTCTGTATGCTTAGGCTTTCCTTCTGCATAAGCACTGTCTGCATCTGTTGTTGAAACGTCTGCAACTCCATCAAGATTTGTTGCGCTTCAGGACTTAATTTTATCTCAGCCATTTTATGCCTCCAAACCATCTATCGATGTTTTAATCAGTCTCATATACGAATTAATGCCGGCTAACAAGCCTGACACATCTTCTGCTTCTAATTTTAGTTTTAATCTGTCCTTGCCTTCCTCTATTTTAACAGTAAATTTTTTCGTTTCCTCTGTCTCCGGCACCAGTGCTTTGACGACTATGTCAGGTCTTTCGCATTCTATCTCTATTTCAGCCTTCATTTTAATCTGCTTTTACTTTCTTGATTGTTTTAGGGGTGTCTTTGTATATGATCCTATAACCGCAATAAGGACATCTTATCTTGTCTTTTACTCTCTCCATCTCAATATCCTTTCCGCATTTAAGACATTTATACATTTTGCTCACTCTTTGGGAAGTATGCAGCGCCTGCGAACTTTGACTTGCACTTTTTGCAATACCAGACTCCTGCTGCAATTCTTTTCAGCGCAGGCCTTTCGCAATAAGGGCAAACCTTTTCTTTTTTCATTCTGCCTTCTATTTCCCTTATTGCTTTTTTTGTTTTGTTTCCGTACCTCACTCCATATCTGCCGGTCGTGCCAACCTTCAGTGTTTTCTTTGCCATATCATCCCTTTACCATATTCCTAATTTCTTTACCTTTTAATATTGATAAATCTACTGCTTTCTCCAGCTCCTCTGTAGTTAAATAGCCGTCACCGCCTTTTTGGGCAGCGCATAAATCTCCCTTTTCATTTGTGGTTAGAGTTATTCTCGCGTCCAAGGCGTTCTCTTCTTCAACCGTAGAGTCTATTAAAAGTTTGTCAGATATCTTAACAGTGGTTATCGCTATTGGGACATCTCTCACCGGAAGGTCCCTGTCTTTTGCTTCAAGGTTTATTTTTCCATTCTCATACTTTGGAACCTTTGTGTTTAGCAGGGCTGCTATCGCTCCTATTGCGCTTGCGTCGATCAAGTTTCCGTCATGGTCCAGGACATATATGTCAACGTTTATCATCCAAACCTTTTTTCCTTCTTCTATGCATAATGACTCCAAGTCAATGCACTTGCTCTCTCTTATGCCTCTGTCAACCACTCTTGCCAACTCAATGGCGTTTTCGTTTGGTGGTCCTGATTCAAAGGTGGGCGATGCTACTGGAACCAGTTCTGCATTGACAATCAGCACGCCTTCATTGGGCATATCCGGATAAGGTTCTCCCACGCTCATTTTCACACCGACCAAAACATGCGTGTTGCCTATCAATACTCTGGCAGAACCTTCAGCAGTCTTAATAACATTCTTCTCTATTTTTATTGGTCTGAACTCATCAAATTTTCTCTCGTCAACTCTCATTTCCTCTTCTACCAATTTTCTAACGTAACTTTCACTGGTCTTCAACATTTTCTTCACCTGTTTTATATTTTTCTCTTAAAGCATTAACCTGCTTTTCATAAACCGTAGCGCAGCCTTTTTTAGCCAAGTTAATCAATCGCAAAAACTCTTCTCTGGTTATTATTCCATCCAACTGTAATAGAACTATCTTGTCTTCGTTACCAATAGTTGCGACCGCCATGTCGACCTCACCTTCGCAGTCCTCATCACCTGCAACGTCCAACACGATTTGTCCGTCGACCTTTCCAGCGCTGCAAGAGCTTATCAAATTTTTCATTGAAACTCCTGCTTCTGCCAAGGCAAGTGATGCAGCATTCAATCCTGCGCATCTTGTTGAGGCATTGGCTTGCAATATTTCTACGAAAACATCGATCGCAGTTTTTGGATAGTCTTCAAAGAAGATTACGTTTGATAATGCTTCTTTTATTACCTTTGATATTTCAATGCTTCTTCTGCTTGTTCCAGGTCTTCCCCTTTCTGTTGTTGCAAAGGGAGCCATGGAATATCTGCATCTTAAGAATGCTTTTTGAGGGTCTTGAAGATGCTTTGGATGCATTGTCTTAGGTCCGAATACGGCTGACAAAGCGTACGTATCTCCGAATTTGAAAACAGCAGAGCCGTTAGCTCTTTTTAACACACCGACCTCCAAGCTTATAGGTCTGAAATCTTCAAAGCCTCTTCCGTCCATTCTTTTTCCGTCAATAATCATTTTTATTTTTTCTTCTGTCATATTAATCACCTTTCTCCAATAACTGTGATATCTTGTCCGTCAAACCAACAATGTGCGACTCGGCATTGATTGTCAAGACAGCTTTTGCAGCCAAACCTTCCTTCTCGCCTTTTATCCAGACTACACCGTTCTGTCCGACTATTATCTGGCATTTTGTTTGGTTCTTTATCTGTTCAATCATCGAGCCGTCCTTTCCTATTAGTCTTGGAACTTTGGAAGGTGTGATATTTAACAGTCGTCCACCTATCAGTTTCCTTGATCTATGATCGTTCATCGTTAATTGAACCTGCTTGGATTTTGAAACATTTAAAACCTTTGCGTATATCAAATCTCCGATATCATAGTAAACAGATATATCCGTTTTCGTCAAATCGACATACTCTCCCACAGCCTCGCCTAAGGTCAGTATGGCATCGTATGGTGAGTTTATATCGACTATCCACATGGTAGTTTGCATATCCTCTACGAATCCTATAATCCCGTCGCCTTGCCTTGGTATGTAAACTCCTGCCAAAGGAACGACTCCTAAAAATCTTTCCTTTATCTTTACCAAGCCCATTAACTTTGCTTTTATTCTGTTGTTCTCTCTAAAGCATCCTGAAGACGGTAAAAAGTCTAAACCTGTCGCTAGCGTTTCTCCAGGAATTACGAATTGCCTTTCATTAACCAACAATTCCGATTTTACATTATCCATTTTAATCACCTTAAATTTTTTTAAACACCTTAACTTCGACCTGACCATGAGTCAAGTCATTCAACCTATTGTAAACGTCCGGTTGCATTCCAGCCGGTATTTCTATCAAGCAAATATAACTTCCATCCTTTGCCCATTCTTCCCTAATAATTGTTCCTAGACTTCTTACAACGCTGCCAGTCTTTCCGGCAAAAGAAGGAGGAATCTTGATTGCTAGTTTTACTTTTTCAAATTTTATTGGTATGACAGTCTGTATCTTCGTTAACACCTCGTCAATCTGTTCCTCGACTCTTTTTTCCAAGTCAATTCTAACCTTTGACTGCTCCATTGCCCTGAGTATTCTGTCAGCAGGATGAGGAAAATTTGTTTGAGGATTGACCCCTCTTTTGGATATTGTGTTCGCGATTGCCCTGGTCTTTTCGTCGAGCATAGCCTTCCTCTGTTCCGTAGTTATCTGGACGTCACCTTCTTTAATAATGGTGAAGGCTATCTTTTTGAGATCATTCGTTCCAAAGGCTTTGCTTATATTTGCGGCAGAAGCTCTCAGTCCTTTTTTTGAGTCTTCGAATATCTCCTCAGAGGCTATCAATTCTTCTAGGGCAATTTCTTTTCCAGTTCTCAAATCCATTGCTTTTACAGGATCAACCAATATTTCGAATTTTAATCCATTCTTTGTTAATTTGGCTATAACAGCCTTCTCTAAAGAAATCAAGTAATCTACCTTCTAAATTAATAAGTATCACCAAAATTTCCTAATGAACTTCAAGCCCTCGTCACCATAAAATTTCTTGAAACCTTTACTGTTGATAACAGCTAACTCAACCTCTGTTGCCTTTACTCCCTTTTCTCCTGATTTCAGAGCCTTTATCGCAATCTTAATCGCGTCCTCTTCTGCCATATTCTCTTTCCATTCTTTCCTCAAAATCTTCAAAGCCTCTGGTGCTCCTCTTCCTATTGCATGCGCTTTCCAGCCATAAAATGTGGAAGAAGGATCTATCTCAAATAATTGCGGTCCTTTTTCATCGATTCCACCAAGCAAGAAGGCGACACCGAAAGGTCTAACACCACCATATTGAGAATATAGTTGCATGATATCAGAAATCTCTTTAACAACTCCTAACACGTCTAAAGGTTCGTCGTAAGTTAATCTATATATCTGTGCCTTAATTCTTCCTCTGTCAACCAATATTCTTCCATCTGCTAAAAATCCAGATATTGCGGCTCCTAAATTGTCGTCTATTTGGAATACTTTTTCTCCGCCTGCGTTCGGTACTGCCAGTTCCATCAATGGTCTTGTTCCTGCTAGAACTATTCCATCAGCGAATATTACACCTGTTGATGTGGTTCCGCGCTTAACAGCCTCTCTGGCATACTCTATCTGGAACAATCTTCCGTCAGGAGAAAATGTTACTATTGCTCTATCATAACCCATCATTTCTGGTATTGCTTGAATAAAATCACCTATAATTTATAATTTTTAATGTAGTTCTAAATTTATAAAGGTTATTCAATGAACTCATTTAGCCTAGATTCTCCAAAGAATTTCATTTTCGTTGCTTTTATAGAACCAGAAATTCCCAGAACCCTGAAAATAACTCTCACATCACCTATCCTTTGAATCAAGGCTAGAGAAGCTCTGATCTGTTCCACGTCGTCGTGGGAGCATCTCAATATTCCCATCTGCCTTTTCTCATCGTATGCGTCCTTGATAACTTTTATATTGGCCTTGGACGTGCCCATCTCTCCTATGAAGTTTAGAATAGAATGCCAGATGGTATTAATCAGATCCTGCAAAAATATATTCTGTTCAGAGATTATTTGAAAAGCCAAGTATCTTGTTCTGCCTCTTAGGCTAGGAGGCAATATTTTCGGTCTTTTTTCTTCTTCCATAAAATCACTCAACTATCTCAACCCCATCTGTTATCTTCTTTCCTTCCAAAGTCTTTTTGTTCTCATTAATGATCTCCAAAGGAACAGAACTCATCGACAAGAAAGCCTTTCCTATGTCCATCTCAAGAACATTGGCTATTGATATCAAATCTCTCGGAACTCTCATGTCCCAGACAGTTTGCGCGCCAGAACTTATAACCATAGGGGTCCTGAAATGATTGCACAGCCTGATGTTCTGAGCAATGTGGTCTAGTATGTAGGATCTAGGTTTCCTGAAACTGTTCAGTATCTCTCTAAAGTTTATCTCAATAGCAACATTATTCTGCGTTGCTAATTGTAGGCAAGGTTCGTCCAAGCCATTGTCATACCTACCAAACTCAGGATGAGATAAGATATCAACTCTTGGATCCTCGCAGGCAGCTCTGTTAATGGTGTAATCTCCGCCGCTGACAGCAACTATCATAACCTTTTCCCTGACCTTGCTTATAACCTCTTTTAATTCTGTTACATTCTTTGCTTGAATCTTTACTCCAAGATAAACTTCCAAGTCTGTTTTGAACTTGTCTATCTCATTCTTTAATTCATTCAGTTTTTCCAAACCTTGATAATTATCACATATGGCTATTCCTGCGTATCCCAATCTCTTGGCAAAGTTTATTATCTGCTCTACACCACTCTCTCCGCCTGACAAATTGCTTTGGATGTGCAAATCGTAAAATTTCATCGCTTTCACCGAATAATAATACAGGTCCTATATAGATTATTTGTAAAAGATTTTAAATACACTAGTAAAATCTTTGTAAAGTATTTTAGGCTAAAAATGCCATCTTTTGGCTAAAATGCCAAAAACCGATGCAAACTCAAATCCCTGGCCAGTTTTTGATTTTTGTTTGATTTATAGAATTTACTAATATATGTAAAGTATCATAAAGTATGGCGTAAAGTAATTATAACTTCTCTTTCTTCTTTATTTTTTTCAATCTAAATTTTTTTGACCCGGCTTCAAAGTCTTTGGCATAATAATAGGGTGCAAGTATTATTGCGATCAAAGCAATTCCTATGAAAATTATTAATAAGGCGATATAAATTGTAAAGGTTATCAGGCCAATCACAATAAAACCTACTATTCCTACAAGCATCAAAGCTAGCAAAAGACCTAAACCTCTTAGATAAGTTTTTAATTTGTTTTCCATGATCATCTTTTTCCTAGCATACCAGTGGCCAAGCCCATTCCAATGCCAGCAGCGAGCGCGCCACCATGCTTTAAGTAAGGTTCAAGTTCTGCAGCTAGTTTTTCTGCAGTCATGCTTTGAAGCACAACCTTTCCAGGTCCTGTTAGTCTCGCCAAAAATATTCCTTGGCCAGCGAACAAAGAGGTTTTAATTCCGCCAGGTCTTTGAACGTCATAAGTTACTGTCGGATCAAAACCTACTATATGGCTCGTCGCTACCTGTATAGTCTGTCCTTGACTAAGATTATACTCCACCAAGTCTCCGACTGCATGCACAAAAACATTTCCAGGTCCTGTTAATTTTTGCAATATGAAGCCTTCTCCTCCAAAGAAGGCGGCACCCAATTTGGCAAACTGAAAGTCTATGTTCACCCCAGGTTCTGCGCACAGGAAAGCTCCCCTTTCAGCAATAAAGCTTTTTCCAGCAGGTATTGAAATAACTTTTATTTTTCCTGGAAGTGTACCAGCAAAACCGATCAGTCCTGTTCCAGCTTCGCAAGTGAATTTTGCAAGAAAGAAACTTTCTTTGGTCATAACTCTTTTTATTGCGCCTGATAGACCGCCTTTCATTTCAGCGTCCATTTTCACGTTCTCGGATTTGTAAACAAGCCTTCCAGCCTCAGAATAAACATATTCGCCTTTAGCTAACTCAATGTTTACAATCTGCAAGTTGTCTCCGATTATCTTGTATTTCATAATTATAATCCTCTAGATTTCTTTCCTGCAGATGTCAAGCCTCTGAAAACTCTTCCTCTGTTAGCAGGAAGGCATATCCAGTTTAACTTAGTATCATTCTTTATGCAAGGATGCTCAGGGTCGACCATTATGATCTCGAACCATATATGCTTTCCATCCTCGGCAATATAATAGCTGTTTAGGACTTCCAAGTTAGGGAACTTTCTCGCGACTCTCGCTTCCGCTATATGCTGCAGATTCATGGCAGGCGTCATTGAGGTCATTCCTGCGTGCAAGGGCTTTCTTCCACCGACAAAGTGCTCTCTTTTGCTAGAACCTTTGCCAATTCTCGTTCTTGCCAAGACAAAACCCTGCTTTGCTTTGTATCCGAGTGAATGAGCTCTGTCCAGTTTTGTTGGTCTCTCTATTCTCAATGTAACAGGTTCTCTTCTCCAAGAAATTAGTCTTTCCTTGATAATCTTTTCGTATTCAGGACTCTTCCTAAATTGTTTAAGGTACTTTGCATAACCCATCTCACATCACCATAAGGTTTCAAGCTTTATTAAGTATAAGCACAAGTGTTTTTATTCTTTTTGGTTTCAGAAATTTTCATCTATAGTTTTGCATAGAACTTTCCAGGTCACGCAAGAATGATTTAAATTTTTCTTCTTCAGTTATCTTCCTTGGTTTGTTTGGCGATTCTAAGGACATAAAAAAGATATCAGTAGAAAAAGATTTAAAGCTGAATTTGCAGGCTAAGTTATTTATATTAAAAAATTTATAAGAGATGTAGGTGAAAAATAATGGGAGTAGAAAAAATCATACTAGGAATAATATTAGTGATAATAGGGTTGTTGCTTATATTGCCAGTCACTTGGTGCCAGAGCATTTCACTGCCTTGCTTTAGTTTGTGGCAGGATCTATGGCTAGTTCTCAAGGGTATTGTGCCGGCGTTTCTGATATTCATTGGAGCGATTTTAGTTTGGATAGAATCGGAAGAACTGAAAATAGAGAGACCCAAGAGAAGAAGATAATCATACCCTTAGCTTATTTATTTCATCCAATTGTAAAATAGAGACGGTTAAACTTTTTATTAGTTTTTTGTTGCCGTATTTTACAATTGTTTTATTATCTTTTGCATCAGAGTATCTAGCAGTTAGTTGGGCGGCCTTCTTAATGGAGTCGTTTTTCTTAGGGCCTTGCAGGATTGTCAAGGGACTACCTACGTCAGGAACTTCAAATATGTAGTCTGTTCTTTGCTTTAACTCTAGTAACTTTTTGTTTTCTTCCTCGTTCCTGCCAACGATTATCTTGTTGTTCTTGTATCGGAAGTGCCTGCCTACCTTTAAGATTTCTAAATCTTCTTTCCTTATATTCTTCTTGTGCATCAACAGGTCCCTGGTCTTATTGGCAAACTCCCTGTAAGTTAACAGGCAACCGCCAGCAGGTGAAGGGTACTCTTTTATTCCAAACTTCCTTGCCAATTTGAATTGCCTTTCCCTTTTCCTGCCGCTGATATCAAGCAGTCTGTTTCTATCAACCCATTTTTTCTCAGCCTCTGTTATTGGAAGCAGCTTGGCTGACAGAGGCCTTAGCAATCTTCCTTTCAAACCAGCTTCCTTCTCGATTAATTCCAAAGCGTTCTTATTCTGACTCATTGGCCTTTCTCCAAGAACCTCTCCTGTAAAAATGAATTTTGCTCCAATCTTTTTTGCATAGTTCTTTGCTTTTTTAAACATGAATATCTTGCAGTCTATGCAAGGGTTCATCCCAGATCCATAGCCATGCTTGGGTTTCCTTAACATCTTCAGATAGTCTTTGGTAACGTCAATTTCCTTTAATGGAATTTTTATTTGCTCTGCCATTCTAATTGCTTGTCTGGGAGGAAAGAAGATAGTATGAAAGTTTACTAGCTCTACTTTTATTCCTTGTTCTTGAATTATTTTTGTAGCCAATAAGGAATCCAAACCACCTGAAAACAAGCCTAATGCTTTAATCATATTAGAAGTTATTTTTGGCAGTTTTAAAAATGATGCGCTAGTTCAAATCCTGCCCTATACACATCTGACGTCCTTCACAGCGGACCTGAGGGCAACGATAAACATTTAAAGATTCTAATATATACTATTTATCAGTGGTAAAAATGCCATCTTTAGAATCAAAACTTGAGAAAACGTTTAGGGATCTTAAAATCACTTACCCTCAACAAGAATCAATAAAAAGTTATTTATCGGTTTTGAAAAGACATGATCCTGCAACCTATGAACATTGTCTTAGAGTAGGTCTTATGGGAGTGGAAGCAGCTGAATTACTAGAAATGGATCCAAAAGCATTTTTTTATCCAGGCTTGTTGCACGATAGTGGCAAGTCCGTAGTAGATAGGGATATACTTAGAAAGAAAGTTGGTTATACTGAAAAGGACCATAAACAGATGATGAAACATCCATTGTATTCATATAGATTATTAGAGGGCGTTCATGATTTCAGCGCAGAAGTAGCTTTGAGACATCATACTTATCAGAAGAAACCTTATCCAACAGAAATACCAAAATCGAAAGTTCCATTCAGCAAAAAAACATGGAAATTGATAGATAAGGTTGCAAGAACTGTTTCTTTGTTAGATGTTTACGATGCGTTCACAACTAGAAAAAACGAAAGATCGGGATTTGGTTTGTCTGAAGAAGAAACAAAAAAGGCTATGGAAATATTCGTTCCCGATCAAAAAGAGTTGATTGACAAATTTTACAATAAAGGAATATTCGGTAGTTCTTCACCATCATATCAAAGACCGTACACAAATCAAACTCAGGATATAGCTGAATTGGTTCTTGCTCAAGATAGAACCCTTAATTTGTCAGAAAGAGAGAGCAGAGATGTTGTTTCTGCATTTGTATTGGAACCTATACCATCTAAACCAGGTTGCACCACAAGATATGAAGATTTAAAAAAATCAAAAGCTCTAGAATTGTTTTTAAAGGGTGCTGTGAACATAGGACCGCACTTTAATCATCTAGTGCAATATTTACAGAAAACTAGATCGTCTGAAGAAAGTTATCAATTCCTGTATCAAGCCATGTTATCAAGTAAGTTAAATAGAGAAGGTGGAAAAATAAATCAAGGAATGTTAGAATTCGTATTTCCGCTTGTTTCAGCACATGTACTCTGTGACCCATCGAGTCGGGATAAACCAATAGAATTATTTGACAAAACCAAAGACGTATTAAAACAAACTAATGCTGTAGATGTCAACTGGCTGGTTGAAACAAAAACTTTAGCGAATAAAATGAGTAATGTTGTACATAAATATCCAGTTCGAAAACATGATGTTACAAGTGTTTTTGATTATTATAAAAATGAATTGGAAATAGAAAGAGAAAAGAAAAATTTGAATGGAATAGTTCACAACAGACAATTTGTGGAAGGTTATCCAGATGTTCGTTCGGTTTTCGAGGCATTCGAAAAGAGTTCAAAGGATAAATTTGCCGATAAGGTCGTTGAAGCAACTAATCAATTATGCACGACACCTGGCTACGAAGAACTTGGTCATGGGATTGTAGCCGATTTTAATGCAGTTTCTAATTATTTAGCGCTTGCTTATTCTCATGGTAAAGAAATAATCAATTAAAATCTATCTGCTATATTTAGGAAAGTTAAAAACAATGTCAGAAAATCTTCTTGATAAAGCTTCTTCTAAAGAAGCTTTGTTCAAATCCTGCTATTTGTACAGCTCGTTAAAAAATAAATAATAGTAAATACAAATTCATAAGATGATAGAGATACGAAAAGTAAGTGCTGACTCGAGAGGAAAACTGTTTGTTCTAAACGAGGATGGCGTAGAGTTCGCCCATATAGCCACAATAAAAAAGGGCGCATCCAGAGGCGGGCATTTTCACACCAAACCTGAAAAAATAATTGTCCTAGACGGGGAAGTGGAGTGCTGGCTCGCAAGGACCGAGAACAAAAACAAAGAAACAAAAGGTTCTCTGCACGAAAGCGAGGCTTTGGTAGTGGAGGCAGGAGCGGCCCATCTGCTAAAAGCAAAAACAGACTCTGTAATAATAGGAGTTATAGGCGAGGCCGAGACGACCAACTACGAGCCTTACAGAAAAGTGGTTGAGGAATTTCTAGCTAAAGATAGCTCGTAAAAGATAAGAATTTAAATCTAATTTTATAATTATCTTTTAGTAGTAAAAATGTGATGTCATGAGAGAAATTGTGGAATCCTTAAAGAGAGCTTTGGAGAAGAAAGATTTCTATAGAACTGTTGAAAAGACAGGAGAACTTTTCGTAAGAGGTATGGGTTACTCTCTTGTTGAAGAATTTGATCCTGTAGCTAACAGTGCTGAAAAAGCTTTGTCAGGCCGTTTTCCTAAAACATCTGTAAAATCTTTCAAGGGAACCCTTAGGGAAGCTTATCAAGAACCTGTCGGTAGTTCTCTCAATGTTAGTCACTATGCAAATCCTTCAACAGAAAAAACTGAAGGGTCTGTTTGTAGCATATGCTATTATGGCGGATACCCGGACGCTCTTAAACTGAGTAAAACAGAATTCTTTCCTTATGGTGTTCTGTGGACAGAAGCTCTTCCTAGCAAGGAACAATTCCCAAGCAGCCAAATACAGCACGCAGAAATACTGAAACTGCCGAAAACTCAATTTATTCGACTGAACTCTGAAGAATTTTTAGAAGCTATTGAAAAAGTCTTTGAAAAATCAAAAAATAAATAATTCTAGAAACAATTTCTAGCATGGAAGTTTTTTCTTCTGATACGGCATCGTTGTGTGCGAAATGCAAAGGTAGGCTATGGTGTGGCAAGGACGGATGTCCTATTCTTGTAAAGTTCTATACGCAGACAAAAGTCAAACCATTGATAGACTCGACATACATGGAAGGTTCCAGCCCGCCTAGTGTTTTTGTTGGCCGTTGGAACTATCCAAAAGTTTTCATAGGGCCGATGCTACCGCCTCAACACGGCGATACGAGCATAATGGATACTCCAGAGTTATGGGCTAACAAATCAATACAAGAGATAGTTGACTTTAGGTTCCAGTTGGTGAGAGGAAAATATCTGACCAACATAAAGAATTTTGATGGGAAGATAGTGGAGATAACAAGAGAGATTGCTTTAGCAGAGAATTCGCCAGACGCGGAGGTCGAGTTCAAGACGAAACCCACTGGAAGAATTATTCTAAATGACGAGGTCCAACCATTCGGTCCTTCTGCCCCTTTGCTTAATCTAGATGCGGGAAATTATACGTACAACAAGAGAATCGAGAAAGCGTTTTACGATACTGATTTGAAAGCCAAGGATGCTGTCGTTAATTTGTATAAGGATGGTTTGCTAGTTTCAAAGATACAGAAGGCATTTTCAGTTGGCGCCTTTGGTCTGGAAAAGAACAGGAAATTCGTTCCAACTCGTTGGAGCATTACTGCTGTTGATGATACGTTAGGTAAGAATATGATTGAATACACCAAAACCTATCCTATAATAAATGATTTCAAAATTTATGAGCATAACCAACTAGACAATAGATGGATTGTCCTTATGATTCCGAGGGAATGGTCTTACGAATTGATAGAGGCTTGGTATCCAAAGACATTGTGGAATCCTGATAGCGTGAGAACAGAGATTTTTTCTGACCATGAATTTTATGACGGTAGAAAGACTTATGCAGAGATAGGCGGATGTTACTATGCAGCTAGGCTTGCGGCCAACGAGTTGTTGAACAAGGAGAGGAGGCAGGCAGGAGTCATAATAATGAGAGAGGCTCATCCAGGATACATCATGCCAGTAGGAGTGTGGAATGTGAGGGAGGCAGTGAGGCAAGCCGTTAAAAAGGAACCAATGAGTTTTTCAACTTTGAACGAGTCACTAGCATATATCTCTAAGAAGATGGATATTCCTGTTAAGAACTGGATAGAGCACAGCACTGTATTGAGGGACACTTTGCAGCAAAAAAGATTGGTAGACTTTTTGAAGGTGAAAGAATGGAAGTAAAAGAAGTAAAATGCAAGACGATAATGAGCAAGTCAGGGCTTCATGACAGCGATTTTTCTATAAACCCTTATCGGGGTTGCCAACATTCTTGTGCCTATTGTTACGCTCCCTTCGTGCTCAGAGAGAAAAGACCATGGGGGACATTCCTCGATGTCAAGGTCAATGCAGCCGACGTCTTATCCAAAGAGATCTTGAAGAACAAGAGCGGAAACATTCTGATAAGCAGTGTCACGGACCCTTACCAGAGCTTAGAGAAGAAGTACAAGATAACTAGAGAATTACTGAAGAAATTAAACAAGAATTTCTTTGTTTCAATACTGACCAAATCTGCTTTGGTTCTAAGGGATTTGGATTTGTTCAGGAAATTGAACTGCGAGGTCGGCATGACAATAACTACTCTTGATGAAAATGCCGCTAAGATATTCGAGCCCAATTCTTCTCCTCCAGAAGAAAGACTTGATGCTTTGAGTTACATCAAAGTTTCAGGCATAAAGACTTACATATTCTTCGGACCTCTGTTGCCTTTCATAAGCGACGTCAACTTGGAGAAAACAATCAGCAGGTTTTCAATGGCAAAGCCTGACAAGATTTACGTTGATAAATTAAACATAAAAAGAAAAGCCCATTGGGAAAAGATTAAAGCTGTGCTTGCAGCCGATTATCCTGACATGGCTGAGAGATGGGAAAAAGTTCTTTTCACTGAGAACGATTACTATGATAAGTTGAAGCAGCGGATAGTTGAATTGTTTCAAAAATATGACATAAAATCTGAGTTTTGTTATTAGACTGTTTTTATGGTTTTTCTTTGGTAAAAAGTATTAGATTATTCATTGACATAAGATAGGAACATTCTTCTGTAGAAAGATGAAAATGACCTTCTGAATATTTTCCTTCTGTTTTTACAATAGCTAGACCTTGATCATCAAATTTACACCCGTCCCATACTCCTTTGTGATTATCAGGTTTTTTTGTCAGCTCTGCATCAACAGGAAGAACACCTTTGAATTCATCAAAATATCTTGGTTTCAAATCTCGGGTCGGTATACTTCTTTGCAATATTTTAGGTGCAAAAATCTGTTCTTGTAAAATTTTTTCTACATAACTGAATTTGCCTAAAACGCCTTTATTTTCTACAATAATGGCTGTAGGATACGATACATTTTCTCTATCTTCAAAATTAGCATCTTCAACTTTTCTTACTTCAACTTCGTCTTCAATTTTCCTTATTATTAAGTTATTATATGTGCTAAAACTGGGGTTAGTTCTTCTGAATTCTTCAGTTTCTTTAGATAGAACAATTTGACTTGCAGCATGAGTATTTGGAAATGTTAAATTTAAACCATTAATTTCCCCTAGTCTTTTGGCAAGGTAAAACAATTTTACAAAACTACCATGATAATAGTTTCTAGGAGATTTTTCAAAACGCTGAGGATGAACATAAGCTTCTACCGCTTCACCGTTAGCGTCTACGTAATGGAATCCAATAAATTTTGACTTGTCAACCTTGGGAGCTTTTTTAGCAATTTCTTCCAAATGTAAAATCATTCTTTGAGACGGTGACTCTTTATCTTCTACCATATTATATACTTCATAACAAAAAGATTTAAGCCTATATTTGTAAAACATATTTTAAACCGAAACAAATACTATTTATGTCTCTTTCAAATAAACAAACAGAAAAGGCCTTGAAGAACTCGATAAAGGATGGTGCAGCCTACTCTGCAATGGACGGGATAACCAGCACTTACACGACGCCATTCGCCTTGGCCTTGGGAGCCAATGACGCTCAGGTAGGAATATTGAATTCCATTCCAAATTTATTTATCACTTTGTCCCAGATATTTGCAGGAAAATACATAGAAAAAAGGGGCGGAAAAAAAGTAGCCGTAAGCCTTTCGTTAGCGCAAAGGTTAATTTGGTTGTTCATCGCTTTCATACCTTTGTTTATTTTTCAAGGCAGCCTGTTTCTATTCATATTTCTAATAGTTCTGATACAGGTTATCCTAAGTTTTGCTTCAACTGCATGGTCGGCTTGGATGGGCAATCTTGTTCCTGAGAACATCAGAGGCAGTTATTTTGGAAAGAGGAATGCGATAGTAGGCATTTTTAGTTTTGCCACAGCACTGATTGCAGGATGGCTGCTGGGATTGATAAACGGCTTGATAGGATTCTCGTTGGTGTTTTTCCTTGCTTTTATCTTTGGTTTGATTTCCTACTTTTATCTAACAAAAATACCAGACACAGGATATAGGCAGGAGAATAAGTCAAATAATAATTTCAATGCTTTCAAATTCATCAAGGATTTTAAGAAATATAGCAACTTCCGTCCCTTTACCGTTCACATGTCTTTGTTAAGCTTTGCAGTAAATATAGCGTCGCCTTTCTTTACAGTCTACATGCTCAGCGTCATGAAAATAGGCTATGAATGGTACGGCATAGTTGTCGCAACAGAAATTTTCGCAAGGATTCTGATGCAGAGATATTGGGGAAGGTTGTCTGATAAGTTCGGGGACAGGACAATAATGTGCTTGTGCAACATCCTTATAGTATTCTATCCGTTGCTGTTTTTGTTTGCTGTCAATACCTTCCAACTAATATTGATAAGCATATTCTCGGGCATTGCTTGGAGCGGTTTTGATCTTACATCCTTCAACTACCTATTAGACATTACACCGCCTGAAAAGAGACCTTCCTATATTGCAAACTATAAAATATACGTGGGCTTTGCCTTGTTTCTAGGACCTCTGGCAGGGGGTTTTCTGTCCCAATATTTTGCTAATACAACCTTTTTATGGCTGAGCGGTTTGCAAGTTATATTTTTGCTGTCCTTCATCCTGAGAGGTGCAGTAACTGCTTATGGCATTCCTAAGATAAAGGAGGTAAGGGCCAAAAAGATTTTGCCGGTGAGCGATGTTTTTCTCAAAGCCTTTGCAATCTATCCTGTCAGGGGGATAACCCATGAGTTAGTCTATGTTCAAAACAGATTCGAGCAATGGGAAGATGGCATTAGAAAGAAATTTAAAAGTCTAAAATAAATAGCATAGAGGTGATTCTTTGAAGAAATTAGTTGTAATTGCGTTAGTAGCTATGGTCTTGACAGCTACGATAGCATTCGCACTGCCAAAGCCCTTGCAGAACAATAAAGATGCATTCAAAACAATGCTAAAGGATTATCTGAGTCCGGTTTTGCACGGTTATGGAATAGGATTTAATCAAGACAACTACATCACAGCAAAATGGCACATCACTAATATAAAAATATTAAACAAGACTGAGATAAAAGGTGTAATACAGAAAGCAAAATCAGAGAACGTGGCAGACTGGAACACTATGTTGGTCAGGATAAAGTCTGACTTGAATACAAATGGAATGATCGCAAAGAAAGGAAGAATCAGGATGGAAGGTAAAGATTACCTTTTGACAAAAATCCAAGTTTCTGATACAAATGCCACCGCAGAAATAAGGGAGATACCTGACTGGAACGCTTGCAAACAGCAGAATGTCTCGGCAGAAGATTGTGAGGAAAATGCAACAAATATTGGTAACATATCATTTACTAAGAAAACAAGAGCAAACCAAGAAATATCTGGCGAGCCAAGAGTTTGGGCAGGAACACTGTACTTCAATAATACCGCTTATACATTCGTGACTCTGGTCTATCCGAGGTGATGCTATGAATTCAAAATTGATAATAGTAGTTGCAGTTGTTATAGCAATAGCGATAGCATTTATGGCCTTTAACTTTATTAGTTCACAGAAAGTTTCATCTGGAACATCTACTAGCGGAACCACAGTTACAAGCGAAGAAAGTTCTATTTTAGACGATCAGGTAAACAGCATATCCGAGGAGCAATTGAAGGCCGTTTCAGCAGAAGACCCTGACTTTATAGCAGATTCTCAGAACAGCATAGTAGCTGATGCAAGCATATTTTATTATGAGTGATTTTCCTTTTTAATTATTAATCCAGAATATATTTGTTGAAATATTATACTATTAATCTTAATCTCCTGACAGCGTCCCTGACAGCCTCGGATCTGTTGGGATAAAAGCCTTTTTCTATAAAGCCATCAAGCTTTTCTATGAGCTCTCTTGTCAGCCTTATTTGAATTGGGTGCATAACTAAATTAAAGACAGAAAAGGATTTATATATGAATTCCTTTAAAAAGGTTTCTTTCTTCGGTTCTGTTAAAAGATAGGGAGTTTGATTGTTAAATTTCAGGATATTAACTACTATGAATGGTAAAGAAACTTCTTTTAAGATACAGGATAATATACATCGTCTCAAAGCTGAGAATTTTTTCAAACCAATTGATTTATATTTAAACTTTACTATTTTAATTATATTATAAAGAAAGACTAAAACAATACTTGAAGGCTGACAAAATGTACAATTATACCCCCTTTATAAGCAACTTGAATGCAATGCTAAATTCTTTTATATCAAATAAAAAGATAGAGACCAAAGAAGTGGAAGAGAAATTAAACAAATTTGTTGACGTTTTAAAGGCTGACCAGTTCGACTTGCTATGCAAACCCTTATCTGAAAGCGATCAAGACGTAATATTTGGTGCGCTGAGAAACTTAAGAGTTATAATGACTGAGATAAAAAATCAGCTAAAAGTTGCATTTGAAAGACACGAAAATCCAACTACAGCTGAGAGATGCCTTGTTTTAATGCCTTTTATTCAAAACTTATCAGAGAAAGTAAAACACTATGAAGCAAGCAGAACCGATCATCTAATATCGGATATACAAACAGACACAAAGAACCTAAGAAAAAAGGCTAAAGACTATCATCTTCTTGCATCAATCGAGGATGAATTGAAAGACATCACTCTTCCTGCAGAAGATATAAAAAGCTTTTGCGAGCAACTAAATCAGAATATAGAACTTGAAATGCAAGATTTGTGATTAAATGGAATTCGTCTTAATTGACAGTTGTACACTTATAACATCTTCTAATTTTTGGGAAGGCGAAGTAAACGGAAATGTAATATTTTTAAGAGAGAAAAAGTTTAGAGAATGTGAAGTTCTGTTTGATTTGTTTGAAAATCATAAAGATGAATTAACATGTATTATCACAAGAACTGTAGAGATAGAAGCCAATACCGCCTTAGATAAGGCTGTTAATAAATTATTAAAGAAGTATTATTGGAAAATTAAGGACTTACAAAGCAGATACAATTATTCTACGTTGAAAAGTATTATTAAGGATATATCTTCAGATAGGATGGGAGAAATAATTGATAAGTATTCGACAAGACCACCTATGGATAAAAAAGAGGTTAATAAGATACTGCGTAATGAGATAGAGCCTTTTTTCGTAAAAATTATTCCTGAAACCTGTAGATATTATCCGCACCCGAAAGTAATAAGTAGGCTAAAGGGGCCGGTAGAAGGGAAAAGGGAAATTCTCAACGCGGCTAAAAACAGCATCTTTTACGACAAGATTATTTACATCAAAGGCGACCCAGAAGGAAAGGACAAACTAATCATGGCGGAAGCAACATACATCTGTAGAGTCAATAAGAAAAAAACTGTGTACATAGCTTCTCTCGATTATGATTTCATACCAAATCCAACTAGTATTGATTCCTTTAAATCAGCACTTCATTTTGTAGATTATGAACACATGGATTCTAGAATGAGAGATTTATTACATAAGGAATTTGGTTTTTTTGGTGCTAGACCAAAAGAGTTACTTGAAATTTTTGAAACTCAATTTGGCTTAAAATGATTGGTTTAGATTTTCATCCACTTCCGTTTTCTTTATCAAACTTTTTTTAAAGCATTCTTCCAAGTCCATTTTACATTACCTTGCACAACAATGCCGTTTAAAACGTTGTTAATAAGATACTCGTTCTTTAGCTCTTTAACATTATTTACAACGAAGAGTTGTAATTTTCTGTTGATTTTTTCCTCAAACCTTTTTGTGTCAAAGCTATCTGTCTTTTCAGAGATTATAAGCAAATCAAAGTCGCTTGTTTCTGTGTCAAGGCCGCGAGCAGCGGAGCCGAACAAAACTATCGTCGGCTTCAGATAAAATATGTTCAAGGCATCGAGCAGGCCAGATTCTCTTAACTTTCTTAAATTATAATATAATTTTAAATCTCTGTAGTCATCGCTTTCTAGATTCGCCTTGTACAGGATGAAAATTCTTTCCTTCCTTTCCTTTAGAAAGTTGCTCTTTGCCAATTCCTTCAGCTTCTTGCTTGCCGTGGCCGGAGAGACTTTTAGAACTCTGGAAGCCTCCCTTACGTTAAATTCTTTGCTTGGCTCCTCAAAGAATATCTTTAACATCTCAAATATTTCGAACATATATTATACACCGTGCTCCTCTTAACACCCGTCTTTTTAGCGATATGTCTATAGCTAAGACCTTCTCTTCTTAATTTAAGAATTTCTTCTATCTCTGTCTCGTTTACAATATGTGAAGAGTACGAATCTATCAATTCCGTCATTTGCTTTCCTTTAATATCAAAATTCGATCCAACTAATTCATGAAATTTGCGTATATTATGATACCCCAATATTTTCAATCTATAACAATTTTTATCTTTGTATAAACGGCTGATTATTCCAATGTTTTTTAATTTTTCACGTATTCTTTTCATGATGAGGATATTCTGGTTTGTTATGATTATTTGTTTGCCTTTGACCGATACGCAACCCTCTCCATCGAAAAATCCACGAATATACTCCGAAGTAATTTGATTGTTCATTTTATCTTACTATTGTTTAAATATATGAACAACTGTTTAAATAGCTTTCTATTATGAGATTTTCTGAAGATTCATCTAAGGATGAAACATCTTTAACACATAATGATTTTTACGCGTTTTCGTAATTGCCGTGCAATTCAATTCATAGTGCTTCCCAATCACGAATGTAAACCGATTTTAGATAAAAATAAATAATATAATTAACAATTATCTTATGAAAGTGAGTTCATTTTTTAAGTAAAACTTATCAATTACTTATGTAATGGCTGCGTAATGGGAGATAGGTATTAATATTTTTGTTTCCTATTGTAAGTTATGTTTCGCTTAATAAAGAAACAAAAAATAGGGGGTGTGTAGTTGTGAAAGGTTTATTAGGTAAAGCAAAAATGTCTATGGCAATTTTGTCTGTAATATTCTTGACAATGTTCGTGGTTAATTTTGTTCTACCCTCTATCGCTGTCAGCGGCAGCGCTATAATTACAACTGATAAAGGAGATTATTCACCAGAAGAGACTGTTTTGATTTCAGGAAGCGGATTTAATCCTTTTTCATCTGTTTCAATTCAAGTAACAAGACCTGACGGCTTTGATGTTTGTCCTGTTTCTAATCCTTTCGTAAAATGTACCGATTTGCCTGTAACTGATTCGAGCGGTTTTTTCTCGAGTTATGCTTACAAGTTGGACGGCGTAACAGGTTCATATATTATTGATGCAAGCGATGGGACAAATTCTGCACAAACAACTTTTACTGATAATGGTGGTGGACCTACGTATACAGTAGAAAGTTATAATAATAGTGCTTGTACATTAGTAGATAATAATTTTGTTCAAGGAGAAACTGTTTATGGAAAAGGGACAAGAAGTTCTGCAGACTGGATACGTTTAAGATTCATATACCCAAATAGTACTATTGCAAAAACATGCCCTTCAAATGATAGCACTGTTACAATATGTTCCTATAACTTGCCTTCTAATGCTCCAACAGGAGAGTGGGATATTGAGATACAAAAAGATGGTGGTTCGTGGGATATCAAAGCAACAGACCATTTCTATGTTTCTGCAGGAGCTGATTGTGGCAATGGTATTTTAGAGGGAAATGAGCAATGTGAAAAAGTAGGTGGAGTCTGGCCTTCATGTTGTAATAGTAATTGTACGTTCAAAACTGCACAGACAGTATGTAGAAGCAGTGCAGGAGTATGTGACTTAGCTGAATATTGCACTGGACAAAGTGCAACATGCTCTGCAGACGCAAAATCTACTGCCATGTGCAGGCAATCCTCAGGACAATGCGATGCGGAAGAATATTGTGATGGAGTAAATAATAATTGCCCAGGAGATGCAAAAGCTCCATTCAGCACTCCTTGTGATGATGGATTATGGTGTTCTGAAACAGATCACTGTGATGGGAAAGGAGATTGTGTTCAATTAACAGCAAGAGTGTGTAATAATCCTCCTCAACCACAACAATGTTATAATTCTCAAGGAACTTGCAATGAACAAACAGATACTTGCGATTATACAAAGCTTTCTGATACAACAGGTCCAATAACATCAGATGTTTTGGTTAATCCTTCCTATAACAACGGTATTTTTAACGTAACCGCAAAGGCAACAGACCAGTGTTCAAACATAAGCACATCTGAATACTTCCTTAGGCATGGAGGTTCTGTCAACTGCGGAACTCAAGGAACAGGAACATTGATGCCTGCAGCAGATGGAAACTTTGATGAATTAATTGAAGATTTGAGAAAAGATAATGTTGAATACTTCATGGACGGTTCAAACAGAATATGTATTCAATCTCAAGATGTTGCTAATAACTGGGGTAACTGTGCATGCGGTTATTTTGAAAGTGATACAAAACCACCTGAACTTTTATACAATTTTACATTAAATCACGTATCAAACCCACATGAATTGCTTGTATGTGGAAATAATCCCCTAATAAATGTTACTATTTGTGATTCTCAATCAAATATTCAAGGCGGTGAATATTTCTTAGATAAATGGGTACCGCCTGAACAAGTTCCAGCACCTTGGTCTGGTTTATGGTTAAACATATTGAATAATTATATTAGACAAGACGGATGGCATTGTTCAGACCTTACTGCAACTGTAAATCTAACCCCATTATCTGAAGGTACGCACTATATTAATCAAATACGTGGAAAGGATATTGTAGAAAACTGGGGGAAGATTTATGGACAGAACTTTAGTTATTCTTTTGTAAAAGATACAACACCACCATCAACAACAAAGAATGTCGATGAGCCAAAAATTAGATGTGACATAGGCGATGGTGAAAACAATGTCGAACAATGCTGGTACATAAAACAAGGCACTCATATTCATTTAAGTGCTACAGATCCAGATATTCAACAAACAAGAGAATTTTCTGGTTTAGACAAAATCATGTGTCAATTTAGATGGAAGAATAACACGGAAGACACATGGAGCGCATGGTCTGCACCGGCGGAATGTCCGAACCCGATAGTATTCAATGAAGATTCTTACCACGAGATAAAATACTGGGCAGTTGACAAGTGTGGTAACGCAGAACAACCACACTATGAAATTGACATTGTTGATACTCAAGCACCTGATATGTGGAAAGAAGTAGGAACTCCATCTAAGCTTGTTAATTCAAGTTGTAATCCACAACAAGAAGTTTGTAGTTATTACATGACACAACAAACACCGATTACATTCAATTGTGTAGATCAAGATCCACATCCAGTAGATGATGTGACAATGCATATAGAAGTTTATTGGAAAGAAAATGAGGGAGATCAATGGCAATTCGAACATAACTTTACACAAAACCAAAGAGAATGGACTTTCACATGCCACGAAGATTCTATACACAAATTTGTTTATTGGTGTGAGGATGCCTTAGGAAATGCTATAAGTGCAAAAGAAGAGATTGATTATGTTGATACTCAAGCTCCAGTATCTGAAAAAGAAGTTGGCGATCCAAAAGTAGAATGCAATCCAAACATTAAGGGTCTGTATGGAGATCCAACAGATGGTTGTTGGTACATAACAAACCACACTCCAATTACATTAACTTGTGAAGATCTAGGACCGCATCCAGTTAACAACGTATCTATTCATTATAGAGATTATTTCTATAACGAACAACCTCCTCAATGGACAGTAGTTAATAATGATAGTGTAATAATATTCAAGGAAGATTCAGTTCACGTCTTAGAATGGTATTGTGTCGATGAACTAGGAAACGAAGAAGACCATCATTACGAAATTGATATTGTTGATACTAAAGCTCCACACACTGAAAAGGATATAATTGGTAAACAATATCCTGGCACAGGAGATGTCCATATGTGGATAAGACAAGACACAACAATCAAACTTGATTGTGATGATGTAATACCTCATCCAGTAAACGATGTGACACTATTTTATAGAGATTATTTGGATGGAACAACACCACCAGCATTTACTCCAGTACAAGGTGGATATGTTGAAATACAGAAAGGAGAAGATTGTAAGCATAGATTAGAATGGTATTGTGTTGATGCATTAAATAACTCAGAGGGAAGTGTTGAAAATCCAATAGTCGAAATTGACCAAGTAGATACCGCACCTCCGGAAATCGTAAAATGGGTTGACGACAACACAGTTAAACCAGGTGACACTGTAAGGATATGCGCTAACGTAACTGACAAGAAACAGACAGGAGACGCAGGAGTTGGAGTCGACTGGGTAAAAGCGAAGTTAAAACTTGGAGAAGACCCATACTTTGTAGACCTGATTAACACAGGAGGCAACACATACTGCGCTAATTGGACAGCACCTCCGATAACACCCTATTGCCACCAGTACAGATGCGTCTGGGACCTTTGGGTAATGTCAGAAGACAAACTTAATAATTTCAACAAGACAGACGGCATTGAGATAATAGTTGACAATGCAAAACCAGAAATATTGTACGTGCTCAATCCAACGTCTGGAAGATATTACAGGGATGGTAAACCGTTCTCTGTATACGCTCCTGCAATAGATTTTGGAGGAGATCAGAACATATATAACTGGGACAACTGCAAGGCTTCTGGCGTCTACGAGTGCAGGTTCTATGCAGTGGACTATCCGTATGAGAATGTCGAACAGTCAGAAGTGAAGAATTACTGGAACTGGTTACACGAACTTGGAGACGTATTCAGTCATGCAAATATATCTTATCTAGGAAGCGTCCCATATGTTAACGGCGTATGCAAGGGAGTTGTATCGATACCAGAAAACAGCAATCTTACTGACAAGGCATTCCTAGCTTATGAAATAGAGGACAATGCAGGTAACTATAAGGAATTGGACCTGGCTACGGATGCTAACGACGACTACATAATCATGGACATTGACAACGAAGGGCCTAAAGTCATGATAACCGAACTAGGCAACACTCCAGGTCCTCTGACAAGCGGGGATAACATACAAGGTTTAAGAGCAGAAATAATTGACCCGGATTCGGGATTTGTGGCTTGCCATGCGAAACTCTTCAAGAACAGCACAGATACTGGAAAGATAATTAGCGGCTATAATATAGGAAATGATATTTGTGAAATAAACGGCATGATTCCTACAAATCTTTCATCTGGCAATGATTATGAACTCAGAGTATACGCAGTTGATAGTGTGGGCAATGTTGGTTATGACTGGGCTTCATTAATAATTGACAACACGCCACCAATAGCAGAACTACTTCAACCAGAAACAGATGACACTTATGCTGAAGAAATACCAATAGAAATAAACATAACAGATGAAATGTCACCGATAGAAGGTTCAACTGTTCAATATAGAATATTCGAGCCTCCAGCTTGGTATAGTCCGTTATTGTGCCTATTCAATAATTGTCCATATGACAGTGGTTGGCAAACAGCGACTTGGGACAACGAGGCAGGAACATACAAAGACATATTTGATGCAAGTGGATTAGACGAAGGAAAGACTTACTTCCTCTCAATCAGAGGTTGTGATGTCCTTTACGACGCTTCAGAATTTACAATTAACAGCGTAGACTTGCATCACTGTGTTATGAGGTAGGAGTTTTTATGAATAAAAAAATAACTTTGGTTTGCAGCATATTTTCTTTTATTTTGTTAGTTAGCAATGTATATGCATTTTGTATAGACAGGACTCCGCCTTCAGCCCCTGGAAACTTGGTAATTCATGACAGTCCATATGATGCGGACGGGAACATGACTTTGACTTGGACAGCGGCTACTGATGGTCCATGTCCATCTTCTGCTGTATTATATTACAAGGTTTACAGAAGTAACGACAGCGTTAATTTCACTTTAATAGGAAATACTGCATCAGTCAGTTTTGATGATTTTTCTTCTTTGCCAAATGGAAAATATTATTATCATGTGACAGCTGTTGACAATGTAATAGACAATCCTCACGAAGGACCTGCAGTCGAGGGATCAACAACTGTTGGTCAAGCACCTTCACAGCCTAGTGGAGGCGGCGGAGGAACTACTAGCGGAGGCGGCAGTTTCAGTGGCGGTGGATTACCACCAACTTGCACAGAGAAATGGAATTGTACAGACTGGTCTGAATGCATAGCAGGAACGCAGACAAGGACGTGTAAAGATGATAACAAGTGCGGAACAACCAAGAACAAGCCAACAGAATCACAAACATGTTCCATATCAACTGGCGGAGCAATAGGTGGAACAACAACCCCAGAGTGCACTGAAGATTGGTTATGTTCAGACTGGTCTGATTGCATAGAAGGAACAAGAACCGAAACCTGCGTTGATAAGAACAATTGCGGAACAACCATAAACAAGCCAACAGAGGCCGAAACATGTTCGGTTTCACCTGCAACAGGACTCTTCCTATCCATGAACACTCCAGTAGGATACGGAATTGCAGCTTTGATATTAGCAGCGATAGTCGCAATAATTTATTTCTTCTTCAAGAAGAGAAAAGGGCATAAGAAATAATCTCTGAAAAACAGATAGACTCTGTTTCTATAGTTATTTAGCGGCAGACTGGATAGAGTAGATGTCATTTAATACTTGCTTATTCATATTAATTTTAGGGCGAATAAATGAAAAAAGTCATTTTATTTTCTATAATAGCAATAGTCTTACTAAGTTCAATGACACTGGCAATCACAGATGCTAAGCCATCAAATATTAAACATAATAGAATTATAGCCCGTACAAATTCTCTAACTGATAGAGCATCATTCAGATCACAGGGATGTAAAATAATTCATGAATTGAATGATGCAACTGCAATGGATTGCCCAGAGGCAATTGCCTCGAGATTTGAGCAAGATGAGATTCTTTATATAATGGATTTACAAGCAGATCAACAGATAGGAGCAGACAAGGTTTGGACTATGGGTTATGATGGTTCTGGAGTGACAGTCGCAGTTTTAGATACTGGTGTAGATTCTGATCATCAAGAATTATCAGACAGCATAGCAGGAGGAAAAAGTTTTGTTTCATACACAACTAGTTATTACGATGATCATGGACATGGAACTCATGTATCAGGAATAATAACTGCTGACGGAGTTGTGGCAAATGCAAAAGGAGTTGCTTCTGGAGCAAGTGTATGGATGGCCAAAGTATGTGATGGCAGTGGAAGTTGTTATACAAGCGACATAGCGGCTGCAATAGATTATGTAGTTAATGGTCCTGATGGCACACCAAATACAGGGGATGAGCCAGCAAAAATAATGAGTATAAGCTTAGGTGGCGGCGGTACAAGAGCGGCGAATTGCGATGGCGATTACTTGGCTTCAAAAGTTAACTGGGCAGTCAGCAATGGCGTGACAGTTGTAGTAGCGGCAGGCAATACTGGAGGAATAGTTAGCAGCCCTGGTTGTGCAAGTGGAGCAATATCAATAGGAGCAGTTGACAAAAGCGATGTAAGGCCGTCTTGGTCTGGTTCAGGTAGTGCATTAAAAATAGTCGCGCCAGGAGTAAGCATTTACTCAAGCTTGCCAGGCAATAGTTATGCGTCTTGGAGCGGAACTTCAATGGCAACCCCGCATGTTTCAGCAACAGTAGCTTTAATGAAACATGTAAACCCAAGCTTAACAGACAGTCAAATCAAAAGCATACTTTATTCAACAGCCAAAGATTTAGGGAGTGCTGGATGGGATAAATATTATGGTTGGGGAAGAGTCGACGCTTACAGTGCATACTTAGCTGTTAAACCAGTGCCAAAGTGTTCATCTGATGCTGAATGTGATGATGGATTATATTGCAATGGAGCAGAAAAATGTGTAAATAGTGTCTGTAAATCAGGAATACAATTGGATTGTTCTGATTTAAATGATCAATGTAACAATGGAGTTTGTGATGAAACTACTGATAGTTGTGTAGCTCAGCCAAAACCAGATGGAACTTCTTGTAGCAATGGATTGTATTGCACTGTTGGAGAAACCTGTCAGGCTGGTGTATGTAAAGGAGAAACAGCTCGTGATTGCAGCGATGGAATATCTTGTACAGCCGATACTTGCAATAATGATCTTAAAATATGTGAACATGCTTGGCCAGCTTGTGGTTTAGTTGACGGATGTTGTGGACCTACTTGTAACAGTAATGATCCAGATTGCGCATTAACTAAATGTTGGAGTGCAAGTTATCAGTATCTTTATAGAAATAACAATCAAGCTAAAAAATTCTGCAAGTGTGCCCAAGGAACTTATGGATACAATAGTTACAGCTATAATTTTGGAAGAAAAACATTTTATTATTATCTAGACACGGCAGACAATACAAACTGGGCTGTCAATTCAATGAGCTCATTCTATCCCATATACAGAGTAAAATGTGTAGATGGTCTATATTATCCGACTAATAAGGATTACTTTAGATAATTTTTTTCCTTTTTCTTTTTAATTATATTTTTAAGAACTTTTCTATCTATAATTGAATTATGAGAAAAGAATATGTTGGAGAGGTAGATCAACTAGTTGGCTTTTCTTATTTCAGTTCAAAAGATCAAAAGTTAAGAAGGATTTATGCAACAGACATGTTCAAAGGTGCATTGATTAGCTCAAAAGCTAATGGCGGCTTAGAAGATTTGATTTATCCTTATTCTTTAAATGAACTGGAAAATGCTTTAGAAAAATCTGGAAGAAAACAAGTCTTAAATCCAGAGATATTAGGGGTTGTACATTCTGGCGTTAATGCGAAATTATCAAAAGTATACAGAGGATTTGTAGGATCAATGTCGTTCGAAGAGGTACCGGTTCATTTTGTAAACATAAGAAATGCTCATGATTTTGAAAGGGTTGAAATGTTCTGTGATTGTAAGAAGCAATCTAAAAGAAGGTATGCAAGCGAAGTTCGGGCTGTACCTTTAAAGAGATATTGGAATTTAAAAGAAAATCCTTTTTCTGAGAGTACATGTCCTCATATTTGTGCTGTTGATTCTAACTTACGTAAAACTACAGGTGCTAACATTTTTGGTTTAAGCGATGGGTTAAATTATATAAAACCTTATTTGTTATCGTATATAGACTTTATTAAAAGATTTCCAAAATTACCGGATTATGTCCCAGACTTTGCTTATGCTTATAAATCTTCAATGTTTGGTGATGCAAAAAAGCAAATCAATGATATAAGAAGAAAGAATGATTTAAATGAATTAGAGATGTACTCAAATCCATACTTGAAGACGTACATCATAGATAAAATGGGAGTTAGCGAAGAAGTTATGAAAGAGATTGTTGGAATTGTTGGTTACTAATCATTTAGCGGCAGACCGAATAGAAATGATGTCTCCATTCTTTAACACATAGTCAGCGGAGACTCTCTTCTTTGTCTTTGCATCAACTGCTCCGATGAATCTGCTACCAATGTCCGTATGAATCTTAAAGGCTAGGTCCAAGGCGGTCGAACCAGGTGGCATGAGGAATGCGTCTGGCAAAACATTGTTTTTCTTGTCAGAGAACTTGTGCTCATTCTCCACCGGATATACTGCTACGTATTTCATAAATTCGAACACAGCTTTGTTCAAGCATTCCTGCACGCCGGTTGATCCGTACTTGTCCAATATATTTGTTTTTATCAATTGCAACGCAAGCTTTTGCTTATCGTTCAATTCTTTTTTGATCACAAAGTCTTTGCTTCCCGGAATATATTCTATAAAACCAACTTTGGCAGCGGTCCTCAAGGCAGTCTCAGCTTCCGCAGAGCAAGGTATTATTGTCAGATGCGGAAAGTCTTTTCTCATCTTCTTTATATTTTCTTCTGCTCTCGACAAGTCAATCTTGTTAGCAGCTATTAGCATTGGTTTCGAGAGCTTTCTCAATTCCCTTGCAAATTTTTCTATATCATCTAGATCAATCCTGTCCATAACATCTTTGACGTGCTTGTCCCTTATGCCTAGGCCTGCCAATATGCCGCTGGCCTTGCTCTCGTCCTTGATTTTCTCCAAGTTCCTTTTAATAATGTCGGCAAACCACAAGTCAATCTCGTTCTCCAAGAATCTAACATCTTCCGAGGGGTCATGACCTTCTGTTGCCTGGCCTTCTGAATCAGTTGTTCCTGACGCGTCAACGATGTGGATGAGCATGTCAGCCTGTATTATGTCATTAAGGAATTGATTGCCTAAACCACGGCCTTCATGCGCTCCGGGAATCAAACCAGCGATGTCCCATAGCTTGACAGGTACCAATCTCACACCGTTTATGCACTGCGAGTTTCTAGGGTTGCACTTTAATTTCAATTCGATGCAAGGACAAGGAACTGTTACGTAGGATACGCCAACGTTCGGCTTGATCGTGCAAAAAATTCTGTTCGATATCTCTACGTCTATCATCGTCGCTGCCTTGAAAAAGCTTGACTTGCCTACGTTTGTCTTACCACATACGGCAATTTCCATACTATCTCCTCGTTTTGTAAATAGTATAAACAATTTCAAAAAGAACCAAAACAATCAGGCATAAGTTAACTGAAAAAAATACCATATCATTGTTTTGGTAGGCATACACCGTCAGTAAGACGGTGCTGGTTATGTAAATAAAGGCGAACTTTAGGTCAATTAATGACTTGTGCCTCTTCACTGACTCGTAAGTTTCAAACAGCCAGGCTGCTAAAAGCAGTATCGCGCCCGCAATTCCTATTTCTATCATTCGAACCAACCTTTATATTCAACTTATAATTTAATATACTTTTTTATAAATGGTAATTATATAAAAAATATCATATAGAAGAAAATTTGTTTTTTTATTAAAAAGTTGTTTCACATGGATAATTTCATTTCTCGTATGGAAAAATATGAGTTTAGATGTAAGTTTCAGTAGGATAGATTGAATTATGGAGTGGAAAAATCGACACCGAAAAAATGTTTAAGAATTATTTTTTAATTATATCGAAAAATCTTTTAAAATCTATATAATCAAGTGTAAAAACGTATTGCGGAATTTTAAGAAACATTCTTTGACAGTCAGAAACAGATATTGTTTCACCTTTACCTAACCATCTATCACCATAACCAAAAGTCATAACTGGTGGTGCGTTTATTTCTTCGCAACCAAGTATAAAATTATTTTCAACTTCTTTATACCATAAATTAACTATAATACCTTCTGGATTTCTTGCTGAAGATTTGCCATAATGCCAGCATATATCTCTTAGAGTTGTTTGCACTTTGACAGGTTTTATTTTTATAAATTCTTCTACTTCTTCAGTTTGGAATGGTGTTTCAGTAGGTAATTTAACTGTAGTTTCAAAGCGAGAACGAACGTTAATTGCATCTATTGGTTGGCATTCCGCTATTCTTTCATATCCTAAAACATCTTCACATACTTGTTGCATATATCTTGCAGTTTCTTCGTACTTTCTCTTTTCTACTGCTTTTTTAAGTTCTTCTGTAAGGTTCATAAGAGAAATAGAATAGTAAATTTTTTAAACTCTTCTTTTAGAACCCCTGTTTTAAAAACCTATTCAAAAATTGACCAATTTCTAGCTATTTTTCAACATTGCTTTCCAAACCAATCTAAACTAGTTGTTTGTTAGCGGTTGAAAGTCTAATTCTCCTTAGTATTTTTCAAGAAATATTTGATTGTTCCAAACATTTAAAACTGTCTCATAAATAAGCTTAAATTTCTTCTTAATATATAATTTTTATGCAAAAACCTAAATTGTTTAAGATTATTGAAAAACACTCACCTCCAAAACTTCTTGATACGACTGATAAATTAGGTCACTACATGCAAGACTTTGGTAATACAATAAAAACGAGTGCAGGATCACCTAAAGCATATAAAGTAGGAGTTGCAGTTTCTCTTTTATCAACAAGTTTAGGATTGACTGTAGGTCATGTTTCCGGTTTACCAGAATATGCAAGTAATAACCCAGTTTTAAAACCATTAGAAAATATTGCAAATAACTTTTCTAATGCTACAGGTCTTAACATTACAAAAAATTTCTTTGGAGGAACTCCAGAAAATGATAATGTTTTATTTTGGAGACCTGTTACATATGGCGGTCTACCTGTTGCTGTAATGGCTGCAGTTTATGCAGGAGGAAAAATTCTAGAGAAAACTGGTGAATTGTTGGTTAGTGATAGAAAAAAAAGAAATATAAATTCCTTCTAAAATTTATGGCTTTACTAACTTTATTTACACATGAAGAATTAGACATTCAACTCAATCTAAACTAGCTGTTTCCCATGATAATTTCATTTATTTTTCATTTCATTAATTATAAATACCGCTTATAATAATATAATCTTTATGCAGACTCCAATTTGCGAAGTGTGTTTAAAGTCCGATATTCTATGCAATGCTTGCCAGGGCATGATAGAGCAAGGTTTGATGACCGCGGACGAGGTGGAGATAGCAAGATACATATACAGACTAAGCGACAAGATGAAAAGCATCAGGGACGTTAAGGTATTGAAGATAATCAACAGCGACGCTCTGATTATCGTGACGGGAAGGGGAGACGCGCCAAAACTAGTGGGCAAGTCAGGCGCTGTTGTCAAGAAAATAGCGCAAAGATTTAAGAAATCCATAAGGATTTTGGAGGAGTCTTCTAATTTCGAGGACTTTGTGGAGGAGCTGATATTCCCTACCCCTGTTAATGGCATCAACACACTGTACAGGAACAACGAGGAGATAATAAGGATAAGGGTTCCTGCTGTTCAAAAGAATCATCTCTTGTTAAAGCCAGAAAGTTTTTCAAAAATAATCTCTAGCTTCTACAACAAGAAGGCCGAATTGATATTTGAGCTATAGTTTCAATGATTTTCTGATTTTCTCAATAGCCTTGTCTATTTTCTCCTCAGTATTCTTGGTAGGTAAGTTCAAGATAAAATTTCCAATAATAATTCCGATCAGGGAGCCGAACAAAGTGTCTATCGGATAGTGAACGCCAATATAGATTCTGCTAATGGCCGTGAGAAATGCCAGAGCATAGAAGATGATTTTAAACTTCCAGTCCTTGCTAAAGGAACTCAATATAGCATTGCCTGCAAAAACATTCTCAGAATGGCCTGATGGGAAACTGGATCCCATGTCTTCTATAAACAATATGTCTTTTACATTGTTTTCACCAGGTCTCTGCCTTAGAAAGGTCCACTTTAATGAAAATGACAGGATAGTATTTATGGCAGCCGCATATAACAGGTATATTGAAAGTCTTTTATGGCCCTTAATCCAAAATATCACCACCAAAATGATCCAGAATAATGTTGAACCAAGATAATTCAGAGGAATGAAGATGGCATTTAACAAAGGGTTAGAGAGGCCGTTTATAATGCGGAATAGGCTCTCATCAATAGATATGGCCTGCTCCCTGAACAATATTAAGGCAACCGAGAAAACCAACAGGATTATTAAAAAGGCAATTATTTTTCCTGGATTCTTCATAAATTATAAAAGGCGGATACAGTATAAATAATTAGAGTGGTTTGATGAAAAGACTGATAATTTTGTCGTTGTTCTTGCTTTTGGCATTGTCAACACTGGTTAGAGCAGAAATAACAACTGACAAAACAATTTATATGCCTGGTGAGACTGTAAACATCAGTTTAGACTATTCTAATCCGTTGGCTAGTGCTGAGGCTAATATAATAAATCCAAGGGGAAATAAAGAAGCCTTGAAATATACTTCAGCCAATATGATGAAGAACATAGGTCCCGGTAAGTGGGGTTATAACTATACGTTGAGCAAAAAAGCCTTGAACGGAACCTATACCATAATTATAAATGCTCTGCAAGGAGGAACTGTGGTTAATGCAAGCATGCCCGTTCTAACATTTGCAGGAAGCTTTGATGTGCTGGCTTGGAATGTGAACACTTATCTGAACAAGGGTCACTTCACTCCCGGAGAAACAATAAACCTGACAGTGTTGATAACAGACAAATATTCTGATAAATTGAGGTTTAGTGTATTTTACAGTATAAAAGATTCTAAAGGAAATGTGATAGAAGCCAAGAACCTCACTCTAACAGAGGTCAACAAAGGTTTCACAGACGTCTATGAGATACCTGCTGACTATCCTTTGGGTGCTTCTAACATCAACATAACCTTAATCGATTCTGATGGTAGGACTTTAAATACAAGCTTAGGTTTCTCTGTTTCAAAATCCCTTGCCATAACTCCTGACATAATCAATGAGACGGTGACTAACACGATTGAGAAGACTTTTGAGTTTGAGAATTTCATGGATTCTGACATTAACATAAGAAACATAGAAGTTTCTGACAGTCTGAAAGATGTGATATTGATAGTGCAAAGACCTTATCTCATAACATCGAATAGCAAGGCTATGATGAAAATAAGGATACTTGCAGCAAACATGACTGAAGGTTCTTACAGCGGTGTGATAGACATCTCTACTGACAAGGAGACCATCCCTATCTATGTCAATTTGAAAATTATGCCGTCTGCTAGCCCTCAAGGAAACATAGATTATAGTTACATCATCTGGTATTTTGCCATAGGCGTTGTTGCTGTGATAGTGGCACTGACTGTCCTCAGGTACAGGAAGGTTGCGAAGAAAAAGAAAGAGGAGAGTAAGAAGAAGGAAGAAAAGAAGGAGAAGGAAGACGTATATTACAAGTCACAGGAAGAATACAGAACAGAATATTATTAAACTATTAAATTGTAAATTCTTATTATGCCTACGAATGTCACAGTCGATTATGCAAAGGCACAAGAGAAATATATTAATGCCAGGACTAGAGAAGAGAAAATTGCTGCTCTAGAGGAAATGATAAAAGAAGCGCCATCGCATAAAGGGGGAGAAAACCTAAGAAAAGAATTGAAGCAGAGGCTAGCAAAATTAAAAGGACAGAAGAAAGCCAAATCCTCTAGAAGGAGCCTAATCACCAAGGAAGGAGACGCTCAGGTTTGTGTGGTAGGCCTAACCCAGTCAGGCAAGTCTACGCTGTTATCAAAATTAACCAATGCCGAACCTGAGATTTCCAATCACCCCTTTACGACTACCAAGCCTGAAATAGGTACTTGTGAATTCGAGGGCGTGAAGATACAGATGATAGAGATTCCTTCCAACTTCAAGCCGATGTTCATGAGCATTGTCCAAAGTTCGGACGGCATGGTCTTGATTTATAGGAACGAGAACGAACTAAAAGAATTAAAGAACATCCTGTCAGGTTTCAGGATAAATGTACCGTCTGTTGAAATAAAACAAAACAATAGCATAGACAAGATAAAGAATGACATTTGGAACATTCTTGGTTTGATAAGAATCTACTGCAAGGAGCCTGGAAAAAAGCCTGAGAGAAAGGCCCTGGTTCTTAGGAAAGGTTCCACTGTTGAGGACGCTGCCAGGAACATTCATAAGGACTTTCTGAAATACTTCAGATTTGCTAGGGTCTGGGGTTCTTCAAAATATCCTGGGGAGCGAGTCGGCTCTGAATATGAATTGAAGGACAAGGACATTCTAGAGATTCACATAGGATGATCACGGCTTGCAAAAATTAAAAGCTTAAATCTTTAATGTTTCTATTAATAAAACGATGACTATGGGAGATGAATGCCCTGCATTTATTGTTGACAATGAATTCGGTTCTGAAAGCAATTATCGCCCACTCAGAGAATTACCTTTTGAATCTAAAGGTTCGTTCGAAAAGGATAAGAAAGAATATCAAAGAATAAGGTTTGGTTTGTATAATCAATATGCCAAAGCACTAAGAGAAAGTCCAACTAGAGGTTTCAAATCTGAGAATGCTATGGAAAGAATTAAAGATATAGGAAAGTTAGATAAATGTTTTGGCATTGATGACATTCTAACTTTAGCCGTAACAAATCCTGAGGAGTATATACGTAAACTAAGGGACTTGGATATTGCTGGTAAACTCTTTTGATAGAAGGAATAATGATTATAATCTTCCATTATACCCACAAAAATAATCAAACCATATACTTAATGCTGAATAATAGGATTATAGGATAACCTTTTATATTTTCTAGGTAAATTATTATTATGCCTATATCTGAGGGAGATATAACTCTGCCAGACGCCTGGCACTCGAACATAGAGAAGAGCAAGGAAAAAGCCAGAAAAATGCTAAAGAAAGTCGTGGCTGTTGACCTGAGCACCTCGATATTAATAGGTATTCTGGAAGACGTCATGGTGGACAAGCTGTTCAGGCTAAAGTATCCTTTCTGTAAACTGACAATAAGCAAGGTAAAGAGATACGGCATCAACGAGAAGCTAGAGGCAAAGGAAGACGAGCAGATATGCTTTGTCAACAAGCCTCAGATGATACTTGATATGAAAGAGCTTTCGACCAAGTTCCCGGAAATCTATGAGGATGTGCACGTGGAAATGAAAAAGGGTGTCTACTGATGGCCTTAAAACAAATAGAGTCTAAAGGCAAGAGCGACATGGTTCCATGCCCAAGGTGCGGAGAAGAGGCCATAATAATAGACGGCAGGTTTGTCAAGTGGCTGACCTGTCCCAAATGCAAGTTCAAGAAGCTCATGGAAAAGGAAGACGAGGGGATAAAGATAACGCCTCTAAAGAATTCTGGCATCTCAGATCAAGTTTAAATATTTAACATTTCTAAAAACTGGTATGACTGTTGAAAAAATAATAGAAAAATTAGAACTTCTAAAAAAAGAAAATGATACTCATACAATTTATGAAAGTATGCATGAAACAAGAAAAACTTTAGAAAATAAAGGCATGATTCCAAGGCCGGGAACATACAATCCTTCTGAGAGAAATGGAATAATTTACTTCTTAGGATACATACAAACTGCTTGTGGAAATGCAGTAAGAGAATTCAAAAGAAATAATTCAATAGGATATGCCGAAGACATAAATGATGTAAAAGAACATTTGAAATCTTTAATTACTGAGATTCGTTTAGCAGGCATAAAAGCAAAACCATCAAATGATTGAAACTTATAAATATTGACGAAGTAAATTCTTATTATGCTTTGAGATCGAACAATCTGCCTATGCACTTCTGATGATATTTACCGCTGATGTAGGTCGGGCATAAGCATAAATCTTTTAATACCTTATAATGTTTAGATAATTATGACAACTTATTTTGAATACTTATTAACTCCCAGAGCATCCGTTACTGATGTTTATGCTGAAGGTCTTTCTGCTTTGGCTCTAATTACCGATAAATCGCATGACGGAGTTTCACCTTCTGAAGTGAACAGATATTCACTTAATGTTGGAACAAAAGAAGTAGAGGTTTCGTTATTGGACACGAAAATGCCTAAAAATATAGTTAAGAAATTAAGTAAGAAATGGAAAATAGAATTATCATCTACTATCAAACAAATCGCCTAATAGTATGTTTTTATGAACGAACCTATCCGAGTTCTTGATGAACCTTCTAAAGCATAGAGATAAATCCTACTGATTTTAAAATTAAAAGGTTGAGAACTTAGTAAGTAACTATTAATAATAATTATTGTTTATATTAATATTATGCTTGACAATTATTCTGCTAAAATCAAGAAAGCCTTGAAAGGAATTAATATAGGAGATAGAATCTCAATAACCAAGGATAAGAAAACTTATGAAGGATTGCTGATGCCTAGGAGTGAGATAGGCGATGAGAATTGCATTGTTCTAAAGCTTGATAACGGCTACAACATCGGCATAAGGTTCGAAGGCAAGATTAAAATAGAGAAATCAAAGAAGGCAGAACCAAGAGGAATCAGGGAAGAGATAGAGTTCGAGAACGGAAAAGAAAAAATAGAGAAGATTAGATTTGATGTTAAAAAACCGAAAATTTCTTTGGTAATGACAGGAGGAACTGTAATCTCTAGGGTCGACTACAGGACTGGTGGCGTTTCAGCTCTGGAAAAACCAGAAGAGTTATTGGTTAATATTCCAGAATTGAAGGATTTTGTATGCATAAAAGACATCAAGGCACCATTCAGAAAGATGTCAGAAGATTTCAACTATAAGGATTGGCAAAAACTAGCTACATTAGTTGCAAAAGAACTTGATGAGAGTCAAGGCGTGATATTAACGCATGGAACAGATACCATGCATTTCACTTCTGCTGCCTTGTCGTTTATGTTGAAGAATTTGTCCAAACCAGTTGTCTTAACAGGTTCGCAAAGATCTTCTGACAGGGGAAGCAGCGATGCTTTCATGAACATAGTCTGTTCTGCTCATGCAGCTCTATCTGACATAGCCGAGGTCGGGATATGCATGCACGCGACAGTTGATGATCACTATTGCTATTTCATTCGTGGAACGAAGGTAAGAAAAATGCATACCACAAGAAGAGACGCCTTTAGAAGTATCAACGAGATTCCTCTGGCAAAGGTTTATCCAAACGGAAAGATTGACGTCATGAATGAGAACCATAAGAAGAGAAGTGATGAGAAGGTTATTGCAGACATCAAGTTCGAACCAAAGATTGCCTTGTTAAAAGCATATCCTGGAAGTGAACCAGAAATTCTAGATTTCCTAGTTAAGAAAAGCTATAAAGGATTTGTAGTCGAAGGCACTGGAATGGGTCATGTTCCTACTTTCGCAGTTAAATCATGGATTCCTACGATTAAGAAAATAATAAAGGATGGGATTCCAATTGTTATTGCACCACAAACCATTTATGGTAGAATTAACACGGACGTGTATACTAACCTAAGGATACTTTATCATGATTCAAAAGCAATACCTGCAGAAGATATGATGCCAGAAGTTGCTTACGTTAAATTAGGTTGGGTTTTAGGGCATACTAAGGATTTGGACAAGATAAGAGAAATGATGTTAACAAACATGGCTGGAGAGATTACTAAGAGAAGCGAGTTAGATACGTTCTTGGTGTGAAAAATGGATGTCAAAGAAGCAATAGAAATAAGAAAATCAATAAGAAAATTCAAAGAAAAAGAAGTTCCTGATAAAATCATCAGAGAAGTAATTGATGCTGCGAGGCGAGCTCCATCCGGACATAACCTGCAACCATGGCGATTTATAGTTGTTAAGAAAAAGGAGAATTTAAAGTTTAAGGAGCAGAAAGTTTTTGTCCGAGACTGGGTATATGAGGCACCTGTTGTTATAATATGTTGCTCAGAAAAAGAGGCATACTCTCCTAATTCGATAAAAGAGCATGAGGTTAGCATGCCATTAATAAATCTATCTCTAGCAAGCGCATTTCTTGTTCTAAGGGCAACAGAACTCGGCTTAGGAACATGCTTTGTTGCTTGGGCAGACAAGGAAAAAGTAAAGAAAATACTCGGTATACCAGATGATATCATAGTACCTTACGTGATTGCGATGGGATATCCTGACGAGGAACCAGAATCGAGTGGAAGGAAAGAACTAGATGAGATAATGAGTTTTGAAAAGTGGTAAGATGGCTGAAGTTAAAGTTTTAATTGAAGGTTATGCAAACAAAACTAAAGAAGAATGGGTGGCTTCTCCATCAACCGTCTTGGTTAAAGATAGTAATTTGAATATTCTAGTTGATCCAGGCTCTAATAAAAAATTATTGCTTAAGGCTCTAGCCAAAGAGAAATTAAACCCAAAGGATATAAATTTGATATTCTTAACTCACTATCATTTGGATCATACACTGAATATAAGACTTTTCCCTGATTGTGATGTTTTAGATGGTGATACAATAAATAAGGATGACAAGATTATTGAATATTCTGGAAACATACCAAATACTAATGTAAAAGTAATTCCTACTCCAGGGCATGCGAACGAACATTGCTCATTGCTTGTTAAGACGAGCAAAGGTAGCATAGTCATAGCTGGCGATCTCTTCTGGTGGAGGACAAATGAGGAACAAAAGACTGATTACAAAAGTTTGATTGAAAAGAAGGATCCTTATGTAAAGAACATAGAAGAGCTGATAGAAAGCAGAAAGAAGGTATTGAAGCTTGCAGATTATATTATTCCTGGTCACGGCAAGATGTTCAAGGTGAAAAAATGATAATCAAAAAATCAGAAAGAAAAGAGTTCAAAAACAGTCCTGTTTGTACAGCTTATGAATATTCATTTGATGACAAAGACATTAATGTAGCATTTATAGAAATAAAAGGAAGATATCCTGAAAAGGGCAGAGTTACAAACAAAGTTTGTAAAGAAATTGTATTTGTTACTAAAGGTAAAGGAAAAATTGAAATAGATAGAAAAGAATTGTTAATAAGTGAAGGTGATTCAGTTTTTATTCAACCTAATCAAAAATACTTTTTTGAAGGAAAATTATCAATTACAGCTTCTTGTCATCCTACTTGGTATCCAGAGCAACATATAGAATGTGATTAAATGATTGATTATCAAAAAATAGGGTTCAAATGCGGAATAGAGTTGCACAACCGCTTAAACACAAAAACAAAACTGTTTTGTAATTGCAAGCCGGTATTTTCTACTACAAAGCCTGCTAATATTATTTTAAGAAAATTAAGACCAGTAGCTGGAGAAACTGGGCAAGTAGATGTAGCTGCCTTATATGAATATTTAAAAGATAGAAAATTTTTATATCAAACATTTCCAGAGACAGTATGCCTTGTAGAATGCGACGAAGAGCCTATACATTCTATAAGTCAAGAAGCTTTAGAAGTTTCATTGCAAGTAGCAAAAATGTTAAAGGCAGAAATTCCTGATGAAATTCATATTATGCGTAAGATTGTTGTCGATGGCAGTTCGGTTTCAAGTTTTCAAAGAACAGCAATTATTGGATTGAATGGCACCTTAAAAACATCTTTAGGAGACGTAAGAATAACAAACGTTTGTTTAGAAGAGGAATCTGCTGGGATTGTTGATAAAATTGATGATGAAGTTACTTATAGACTTGACAGGTCGTGCATTCCTCTGATAGAAGTTGGAACATCTCCAGATATTAAAAACCCTGAACACGCAAAAGAAGTGGCTGAAAAATTAGGTATGATAATAAGGTCTACTGGCAAGAGTCAACGCGGTATTGGTGTCACAAGGCAGGACGTTAATGTTTCCATTGCAAAGGGAGCTAGGGTTGAAATAAAAGGCGTTCAAGAGTTGGATATGATACCAACAATAATTGAGAATGAGATAAAGAGGCAGCAAGAGCAAATAACGAAGGGAGAAAAACCAAAGGAAGAGACTAGGGCAGCAAAGGAAGATGGAACAACAGACTACATGAGACCTTTGCCTGGAGAATTTCGCATGTACCCAGAAACGGATAGTCTAACGGTTGTTTTAACAAAAGAATTTCTATCCAAGATAAAGATACCAGAGACATGGGAAGAAAAGTCAAAAAAACTTTCAAAGGTCTTGCCCAAGGAGATTATTAATCAAATTCTAAGGAGCGAGTATCTAGACTTGTTTGAAAAGTTCTCAAAAAATAATGATCCGGTTTTGGTTGCAAGCGCATTCACCTCGACCATAAAGGACTTGAGACGCAGAGGGTTTGAGACAGAGATTTTAAGCGAAGAGCACTTTAATGAGTTATTCTCCTCTCTTGATAAAAAACTGATTTCAAAGGAAGCTATTCCAAATGTTCTAGAAATTATCTGCAAAGAAAAAATTTCTTTTAAAGAAGCTATAGGAAAGAGCGGTTTCAAAGCATTGAACGAAGAACAGCTGAGAACTATTGTAAGAAAAGTCCTTGCCAAACATCCTAACCTGGTCAAGGAAAAGAGAACCTCGGCTCTTATGGGAGAGGTTATGAAGGAAGTCAGAGGAAAGATAAACGGGGAAGTCGTTTCTAGAGTTCTGAAAGAAGAATTAGGTGAATGAATGAAGATACTAAGTATTTGCGGTAGCCCAAGAAAAGGAAATTCTGAGGCAATCCTTAATAGATTTAAACAAATTTTTGAGAAGAAAGGAATAGAAAATGAAATTATTCTTCTAAGAGAAAAGAACATAGAAAGATGTGACGGTTGTGTTGAATACTGTAATCATAATCTAAAATGCCATCATAAAGACGACATGGCAGAAATTATGCAAAAAATGCTTGAAGCTGATGGTTATGTTTTTGTATCGCCAAACTATTTTGCCATGCCACCAGGCATGTTTAAAGATTTTATAGACAAGTGCAGTATATTTTACACTGCACAAACGGACTTGTCATCAAAAAAAGCTTTGATAATTTCTATTGGGACAGACTTACCTTTTATTAGGGAAAATGTTAGAAACTTAGCTAAAAATTTCTGTAAAACTCTAAAAATAAAAGTTGTTGATACAGCCTCTTTCCTTTCAAGAAGTGAACTTAAAGGAAATTATAACAATATTTTTGAAAATAACTTAAACAAGAACATAGACAAGGAAATTGAGAAAATGACTGATAAACTAATCAAAAGCATATCTAAAAAATAACTTTTACTCTAAAAATTCAACAGAATCTATCACTCCGTTATTATCCTTGTCAATGCCTTCCACAATTCTCGCAAAGACTTTAGAGTCATAAGAATTACCTTTGCAGATTTCGTCAAACTTCTGTAAGAACGCTAGTATAGCAGCTCTAGTTCCAGCCATTCTTCTGCCAGCTATGACGAGAATGTCCTTGTTCTTATCAAAAGGATTCTTGGTTTTCACAATTATTCCATAACCTTCCTCGTAATAGTTTTTGCCAGAAACATTGGAATGAAAGCCAGAATAATAGTTGCCTTGGTCCTTTATCTTCTCGAACTTTATTGGTAGCTTTGGATTAACTCTAGCTGTTACAAAATTCACTCCAGGTCCGCCGATCAGTATCAAGTTATTCTTCAGCTCTTCTTCCTTGACTTCCGTGTCCAATTTTGTGAACATTTCAGGTTTGTAATTAAGGAATGTCCCTAGGAACAAGCCTAAATCAGCAGCAAACAAGCCATCCTTTGCCCTTGCCTTTGCCATGCCATGAGGTTCAGGACTTCCCATAATTATCAAGGCGTTTAGTCTGCCATCGCTTATGAACGGCTCTAGAAAATTCTTATATTCCTTTTTTAGTTGGAAAACTTTTTGTGATTCTTCCAAAGGTTTCAACAACAATGTAAAGGCATAATCCGTTAAGGTATAGAACTTTGCTAATGCTCCTTGTCTTTTCTCCTCTCTTAATTTTTCTATTAAACCGGCTTTTTCCAAGTTCCTTATATGATAATAAATTTTTTGCTCATTCACTTTCAGTCTGTTGCCTATCTCTTTGGGATAATTCGGTCCTTCCACCAATGTTTTGAGAATCTTCCAAGCCAGGGGCGACAGAGCTACTTTCAACTGCTTAGGTTCCAGAGTCTTTGTTGCTATGCTAAAAGTCTTGCCATTCTTCTGCTCAACTACAAATGCCATGATACCACTATAAAGTATTTTTTAGTACTATTATAGTATTTTTAATAATATTTATATCTATCTCTTGACATAGTCTCTAGAAGACAGAGCGAGCATAACCCGGAGGAGGTGGTGTCCTTTAAAATTTTTTGCTGCTCCTCCTCTGTCATAATTGTCATTGAGGTTATAAAAAGGTTGGTGCGATCATGATGGGTGATAGAACAATAAATCTGAAGGTTTATGAGACTGTTGGCATTCTCGGATTCACGACTATTTTTTGTAAAGACTGCGTATATAATCCGCTTAGCTATGGGATGGCGGAACACGAAAGATCTGAAGCGGCTCGAGAGTGCAATGAGTGCATGCCAGATATAGGAAGACTGTATAGAAACAAACAACCTCTTAGGATTAAACAGGATGGAAACGGTAAAAATATAGCAGAAATACTAGAAGAATAAAATAGAAAAAAATATAACAAAAACTATAAACAAGTGCTAGGTTCTAATTTCAAAGATTTCTATTTCTTGAGTTTCCTGCCTATGTATCCACCGATTGCTCCTAGTATGATTCCGGCACCTATGAAAAATCCGAAACCTGCTATAAAAGTGATATAGCTTCCTATTGTAGCGCCAAGCATTGATGCGATCATGTCAAGAAGTGACACTCCAGTTGATGTTGGCATTGGTATAAAACCTGCTATTATTCCTGCTATTATACCACCTATTATTCCGGTTATTACTCCGTCTATTGCTCCTCTTGTTGGTGTTTGTGCTTTACGACCAACGTAAATACCTGCTATGAGGGCTGAAATCAAGAGTGCAAATGGTGCTAAGAAGCTAAGGCTTTGTAGCATTCCAAATAGGAATCCTAGGACTATCGCTAGAATTACATAGATTAATCCGCCTATTATATACATTTTAAAATTCATAGATTTCACTTTTTAAAATAAGAGTTTCCTTGAATATAAAGGTTGTCTTTTTCAGATTAGAACTCCCGTCAGATGAGAATAGCCAGCCTCTTTTATTCTCACCTTGACAAACTTTCCAAGCAAATTCTCCTTGTTTTCAACTAGGATTAGCTTGTAAGCGGGGTTCCTGCCAAGCCATTGGCCAGCTTCCTTTCCCCTTTTAGATACCAGTACCGAACCTTCCCAGTGCATCCATTCCTTGTTCTTCTCAAAGGATATTTTTCTCACTATTTCTGACATTCTTTCGCTTCTTTCATTAACAATGCTGCGTGGTAGTTGCTCAAGTTTTTCAGCAGGAGTCTTATTTCTTAATCCGAACTTTGAGACATTGGTCCAATCAGGCTTGATGTTCTCTATTATTTTAATAGTATTCTCGAACTGTTCTTCAGTTTCTTCAGGAAAGCCTACGATGACATCGGTCCATAGGTTAAAATTAATATTCTTTCTAAATCCTTTTACAATTTTTAAGAAATCCTCTACCTTGTAATCTCTGTTCATTTTCTCCAATACTTTATCATCCCCAGATTGGATAGGCAGGTGTAAGAACTTGTATATTTTATCGTTCTGATAAGATTTTATTAGATCATCGAGTATGGGTAGAACGTTCTTTGGATTCATCATCCCCACTCTGACTAGAAAATTACCAGGAATAGTAGAGATTTCATTTAATAGCTCTGGAAGGTTTGATTTGTCTTCCAAGCCATAGGAGGCATTGTCCTGAGAGGTCAGCCAAATTTCTTTACAGCCTTGCCTTATTGAATTCTCTATTTCTTTGATTATCATCTCCTTTGGATATGAGAATAATTTACCTTTGGCAAACCTAACGCAACAATAAGCACAGGAAGAGTTGCAACCGCTTGAGATTGGAACTATGTCTATCACAGGATTCTTTCTTATTTTCGGCAAGCATAATTTTACTTCTTCTGATTTTCCAAGGTATTCCACTCTCTTTCCTTCCAAGGTTTTCTTAACAGCTTGTGCAATCTCTTTTACATGATGAGTGCTTACCAGACTGGCCTCTGGAACGATATCCGTCACCTTCCTGTATATTCCTTCAGGCATGCATCCGGCTATGATTAGTTTTTTTTCAGGATAAGCGTCTCTTATTTGTTTTATTCTAAATAGAATTCGTTGTTCAGTAACCTGCTTTACAAAGCATGTCACGACTATTATTAGGTCAGCGTACTTCTCATTTTTTATAATGTCAAAACCAGATGCCTCCAAAAGGCCGGCCATTATCTCAGCTTCGCATTGGGACGCAGAACAACCATAGGATTCTATGTAAATGCTTGGCATTTTTTCACAGGATTATATTTCTATTATAATTATAAGAAACTAACTTATATGAAATTTAGATAGTCAAGTCATCAATCCTGTCCCGTGTTCCGCATTGCCCACTGACTTGCCAAGGTCCTCTAAAACAATGCTTTCGCCTGTTTTCTTGTGCACGAGTTCAAAGTCAGAGACTGTCGCGGGATACTCGTTGTATACCAACTTATTAGGTAGTATGACAAAGAATTTTTTCTTGAAAGTCCATGAAGAATGAGAATATGCGTTAACAGTGAACTTTATTTTTTCAACATCATTTTCTCCTGACACTTCAAAGACTGGCATCTCTTTTCCTGATTTCTTCAGTTTCATCTTTTTGAAGGTATGCATTTTTTTGCCGTCAAAAAATGATATTTCCTTCTTGAGGGATTTGCCGAGAACATAGGGCTTGAAGTAAGTGAGAACGCCTCCGTTGTCAAAATGAACCAGTCCCCAGTACCAAGAGGGCATGGGAGAATTGATAAAGACGCGCTGAAAGTAGGCGCTTCCATGTATAGGCTCATTTCCTACCCTTCCACTTAGCTTTAGGTGATTCAGCTTCATCATAAGATACCCCTTGTTGGCCATTAAAATGTTTTTTTGATAGCTTAGCTTTGTAAAATCATGCTTGTTTTCTGACTCTGCAATGAATTCAAAGTCATCCCCTATCTTTACAACGCTCTTGTTTTTGTCTATGGAAAAATGAGTCGGTGTCGCAGAGTTCGAGGAAAGTCCTTTATTCGATACGCTTATATTGCATTTTTCAAGCAGAAAGTTATGGTGCATTTTCTCTCCGTCAAAATACCATGCGGCAACAGCGCCGCAAAGGTTGCTCCTATCCGCGGAAGGCTCTAAAATTAACTTTAGGCCGTTGCAGTCGATCTCCCTAGAATTTTTTGTCGACCACAGTATCATCAATTGCCTCGGTCTTTCAGGGTTCTTTGGGTTGTTGAAGAAGAAGAGCCAAAACCACCACCACCAGGCCCCGTTAGGCATGGGTTCGTTTTTTATGTCGAAAACCTTGTTATCATCAATCAAACTAATGCTGCTTTTCATTCCTTAACACCTAGTCTCCAACAACAGTTACAAGAATTTCTCCTTCTCTGGTTTCAGCGTCAAAGTTAACTACCATTATGTTCTGCCAGGTTCCCAGCATTAATTTTCCGTCTTTTACAGGTATGGATTGACTGCTACCAGTTAGCATCGACCTTATGTGAGAATAGGCGTTCTCCACATGTTGGTACAATTCTTGTGAGCTTGATACTTTTTCTAATGTTCTTCTAAAGTCTTCCAGTAGCATCGGGTCGTTCTCGTTTATGATCACTGCTGCTGTTGACCCTGCCGCGAAAACGTTACAGATGCCGTCTTCTATGTCTTCCTCTGCTTCTGCATTTCTTACGATGTCTTCGACCTTTCCTGTTATGTCACAGAACTCCTGGGATTTTATCTTTACTTTTATTGTTTCTGAATAAGCCATATTATTAATGCGGTTGGTTATTATAAATTTTTTATTCCTCTGGCCTGTTGACCAGAACAGCGTCTTCTATGATTAGCCTGCCCATCTTCGTTTCGTTGTTCCACTCTTTGTTGCTTTTGGTTATCTTGATGCTTCTCTGGAAATCGGGACAGTCCAGAACTATTACCTCGAACCTGCCGTTCTCAGAAAAAATATCACAGTCTTTTGATTTCAACTCTTCTACAGCTTTCTGGTCAATCATTCTTCCGAGCCAGATTTCGTTCAGGTCAGTTGTAGCAGTTATTATTGCTTCTAACTTATTTTTTACAATCTCATCAAGCAGATAATTCCTTTCCAAGCCCCAGAGAGGTGTTAACAGCTTCAGATTCAATTCTTTGCACACCTTTTTTATGACTCTCCTCTCTTTTTTGTTGCTTATGACCCCGCAAACAACGCCTTCACAGTCCAATCCGCTCAACAGAACTCTCAAATCTTCTTCATTATCGTTATTATTGGTCTCTTTGGATACCAGTTGAATTTTAATCATTTGGGATTGCATCAGAGCAAGGCCGATGTTGGGAGTCTGATACAAATAATTCTTGCCGTCTTTAGCGTGGACAACAGCCAGATATTTTATCTCATGGCCGAGTTCCTTTGCTTTTAACAATGCCAGAACACTTTCTATGCTGCCGGAGAACAGAGCCGCTAAATTCATATTTTTTATTGGTTTTCATTCTATTTAATTGCTTTATATATTTTTACCGTCTTGAGTAATAGAGAAAGATTTAAAAAGATTCTTAAACTAAAATTAAAGATGGCAGAAAAAATATGCGAAACAGCTGATGTGTTAAAGACGCCAGCGGAATGTTGCAAAACAGGTAACGTCCCATTAACAATCGTAAATATAATTTCATATAAATGTATGTTAGGCGATGAAAGACCAAGTAGATGCTAGGCGTTTTCTTCCATCGGAAACCAAGGAATTACTCTTAGAATATTATTTAAATATTTTTAAATTCATTATTTAATACGCAGAGGGGTGTTAATGAGTTTTAGAATAAAGATAGAAAACGTTGTAGCGTCAACTTCTTTGGGAGTTCCTGTAAAACTCGAAAAACTGGTCTCCAATTTGGATGGTGTTGAGTACGAGCCAGAGCAGTTCCCAGGCTTGGTCTACAGAATAGACGACCCAAGAGTTACATTTCTTCTTTTCGGTAGTGGTAAAATAATTTGTACTGGTGGAAGAAGTATTAATGATGTGAAGAGAGCAGTGTCAAAGGCGGACAAGAAGTTAAAAAATATAAAGACAAGTTGATTGTTTTTTATGGAAGTAGAAGAGTTTGAAGAATTTTTTAGGCAATACTACCTAACGGAATTGGAAGCAGCAGCTCTAGCTGGAAAGAAATCAATTATAGTCGATTTTTCTTTGTTGGACAAATTTAAGCCAGAGTTGGCAGACAAACTTTTGAACGACCCTGAAAACATGATAAAGGCTGCTAGAGAAGCTATTCTGAGTACGGATCTTTTGGGGGAGAATATAAAAATAGAACCCAGATTCAAGAATCTGCCTGAAAAATTCAACCTGAGAATAAGGAGCTTGAGGTCAGAACACATTGGTAAATTCTTATGTTTGGATGGCGTTGTCAGAAGAGCCTCAGAAGTTAGGCCTGAATTTGATGTTGCCATTTATCAATGTCCTGAGTGCGGTCAAAAAATGGAGATAAAGCAGACAGAGAGATTCTTGCAACCGCCTGTTATTTGCGAGAATCCTGAATGCGGCAGAAAAGGCGGTTTTGTTTTGATTGACAGAAGACTTTTTGATGCCAGATGGATATTCATTGAAGAACCGTTCGAAATAGTCACAGGAGAAAGGCCAGGAGAGGTCCCTGTTTATTTGAAAGGGGATTTGACAATCCCGGAGATGCAAAGAAAAACAGACCCTGGGAACAGGCTTAAGGTAAATTGCATTGTCAAGGAAACAAAGAAATTCATAAAAGGAAAACTCAGGACGCAAATGGACATCTATGTTGAAGCTAATTACGTGGAACCTACGGAGATGGAATGGGAAGAGGTTATAATAACTCCCCAGGACGAGGAAAAGATCAAAGAGTATGCAAATGATCCAGAAATATACAATAAAATAGTTGCTTCTATCGCTCCTTCCATTTACGGAATGAATGAAATAAAAGAGGCTGTAATGCTTCAATTGTTTGGCGGAGTTCCTCACAACTTGCCTGACAAGACTAGGATTAGGGGAGACATCCACATTTTGTTGATCGGCGACCCTAGTACTGGCAAGAGCCAACTGCTAAAATTAATATCAGGCATAATTCCAAGGGGCAAGTATGTCGGAGGCAAGGGAGCAACAGCGGCTGGGTTAACCGCGACTGTAGTCAAAGATGAGGAGTTCGGCGGAGGATGGATGCTCGAGGCAGGTGCGATGATTTTGGCCAATAAAGGAATTTTGTGTATTGATGAATTTGACAAGATGTCCAAGGACGATCAGATTGCAATGCACGAGGGTCTTGAGCAACAACAGATAAGCATTGCCAAAGCCTCTATTGTCGCGACGTTGCCTGCTCAAGTTTCTGTTCTGGCAGGCTCCAACCCTAAATTCTTTAGGTTCGATCCGTTCAAGTCAATAGCAGAACAAGTTGACATACCTGACACTCTATTAAGCAGGTTTGATTTGAAATTTGCTCTAAAGGATGTTCCTGACAAGGAAAAGGATGAAAAACTAGCTTCACACATATTGGAGACAAGATTAAAGCCAAGCTTAGTAGAACCTTTGATAGCTCCCGAGTTCTTGAGAAAATACATAGCTTATGCTAGGAAGAATAGTAAACCTGAGATGACCAGGGAAGCGGCCGAGAAATTAAAGAATTTTTACCTTGACATGAGAAGCCTTTACGCAGGCGAGGAAACCGTCGCGATAACACTGAGGCAGAACGAAGGTTTGATGAGGCTGGCAGAGGCAGCCGCCAAGATAAGGCTTTCTAAGAAGGTTGAAATGAAAGACGCTGAGAGATCGATAAACATAATGAGGTTCTCGATACAGCAACTAGGCTATGACTATGAAACTGGCAAAATAGACATTGACAGGACAGAAGGTGTCTCCGCTTCGCAGAGAAGCAAGATTCACATAATATTGGACATAATTGACGAGCTTGAGAAGAAGATCGGCAAGCCTGTCCCGAAGGAAGAGATAATAGCAGCAGCCGAGGATCAAGGATTAAAAGCTGAGACTACAGAAGATTTATTAAGAAGACTAAAGTCTGAAGGCTCTATATTCGAGCCAAAATTAAATTACCTGGAGAGCATAAAGTGATTTGATGATATTAAAATTTAAATTAAAAGATGCAAAACATTTTGGGTGGGAAGGATTAAAAGGTTGGGAATTTAATTCTAAAGAAGATTTTGAAAGAACAAGCGCAGCAATGTTTGAGGTAACAGGAAAACATGGAAAAGTTAAATCTTTAGCAAGCGACAGAGTTTATTTAATTTTAGGGGGAAAAGGAAAATTTATAATAAATGAAGAAGTTGTTCTGGTAGAAAAAAACGATGTTATCATAGTTCCAAAAAACACACCATATGATTACAAGACGACCAAAGGAAAACTGAGATTGTTTTTGGTTCATGCTCCGGCTTTTGATAATACTAAGGAGATAAAATTAGAGTGATATTATGGAAATAAAAAGAATAACAGCAAAAAAAGCGTCGATTGGCGAGATAGTTAATGGAACCTTTGTGAGAAAAAGCGGTTTTGAGAGCAGCTATGCCTTAACCAATTTGGGAAGAAGATTGTCTCGGGTAAGAATACTGGGCCTGATAGTTGACAAGTTCATAAGTCCCGATGAGAGATACTCCACGATAACCTTGGACGATTCCACTGACACCATTAGATGCAAAACCTTTGTCAACATAAAAATATTTGACGGCTTTGGGGAAGGAGACTTCGTGGATGCTTTTGGAAAGATAAGGGAATACAACGGAGAGATTTACATAATACCAGAGATAGTGAAGAAGGTCGATCCTAACTTTGAGACGCTACGGCTTCTTGAGTTAGAAAAGATACTTAGAGAGCAGAGAGAGAAGATAAAGAAAATAAGAGAATTACAAAAACAGGCTTCTGATTTAAATGAGTTAAAAACAGCCGTTAAGCAGTTCATGAGCCTAGAGGATGCTGAGGGAATTCTGGAAGCTCAGCAAATAACAGAAAATATGACCGAGGAAAAGGTGATCAGTTCTGTTGAGATCAAGAGCAAGATTCTGAATCTTATTGAAAATTTGGACAAAGGCGAAGGCGCGGACTATCAAGAGATTCTGACAAAGTCTGGCTTGTCTGAAAATGATGTTGATTTCTCAATACAGGATTTATTGGAGAGCGGTGTATGCTTCGAGCCTATTGCCGGCAAGATAAAAAAAATAGGATAAACTTAGACAAGGTAAAGAAATTATAATATATATAAAACAAATAATTCTTATGAAAGGTGCCGTAGATTTAATAACTTTAATCATTGTTGCGTGCATGGTTGTTTCCATAGGTCTGATGCTCTGGTTTTATTTAAATAGCTACTATTCGCAGGTTAGCCAGACAGGAGAGGCTAGAACGCAAAGAAGTTTAGAGACTTTATCTTCATGCATGAGAATAGAGGAGGCGGTCCAAAACAATTTTTTTATCAGGAATTGTGGTACAGGTTTAATTACTAATGACACATTGAATGTTTACGTTGATGACAATCCTGTATCTTTTATTTTTAGTCCTTCTTCTTTGGACGCAGGTAAAACAGGGACTTTGAGTTTGCAAGGTGTTTGGGGAATTTCAATAGGCTCACATTCTTTGAGAATAACTAATCCTAATGTAGAAACTTCTACCTTATTTGAGGCAGAATTACCGGATTCTTGCGTCTTAGCCTTAGATTTCGATGAAGGTTCTGGAAATAAAGCTTATGATAAATCTCTATATCACAACGATGGAACACTCCGTGGAGATACTAATTGGACTGCAGGAAAATATGGATACGGCTTAAAATTTGATGGAGATAATGATTTTGTTGATGTTGGAGGTGATTCAAGTTTGAATATAACAGGAGATATAACTTTGTCTGCTTGGATAAATGGAAATCAAATTACTGATCAATATATAATTTCAAAAATGTCATCTTCAAGCTTAGAATATTCTTATTTACTTCAAATTTTTGGTTCACAAGCAACATTTAGTTTTCAAAATGAAACAATAGGAAATCCAGGTTGGGATAGCGTCTATAGTGGTACTTCACTTCAAAATAGTAGATGGTATCATATGACAGGCGTTTATAACAAAACACATATGTCAATTTATCTGAATGGAGAACTTAAAAATACCAAAGTGAGAAATGGTATGATAAATCCAAATATTAAGAATGTTATACTTGGTATGAAAATAGATTATGCTAGAGATTTTAACGGAACTATGGATTCTGTAAGAATTTATAATAAAGCGTTAACACCAGATGAAACTCTTAATTTCAGAATTATATAAATATCAAAATAATATTTATTAGTGAACAGAATGAGCTATGAAGAATTATTAAACAAGGCGTATGAAAAATTGCCCCAGACAGCAAAATATTCGGATAGGTTTGAAATTCCTACTGTAGAAACTGCTATCCAGGGCAGCCAAACCATAATCAAGAATTTTTCTCAAATATGCGAATCTCTAAGAAGAGACCCCAAGCACTTGTTAAAATTCTTGACAAAAGAGTTAGCAACGCCAGCTAATTTTGACGGCAGCAGGGCCATGCTGCAATCTAAAATACCGCAAAGCCTGATACAGAAAAAATTGGATATGTACGTGAAGGGCTATGTGCTTTGCAAAGAGTGCGGCAGGCCTGACACAAAGTTATCAAAAGAAGATAGGATAATTTTCCTAAAATGTGAAGCTTGCGGGGCTAAGAACTCTGTCAAATTGATAAAGTGAAATAATGAAAGCACAATTCTTCATTATCTCGAGCGTGATAATGATTTATGTCATCGTGCTAACCTTTCAATACCTGACAGGATTCAGTGACATAAGGCTGAGCGGGGTTGAGGAGCATCAAGAACTTTCTTATATCAAGAACATAAAGGACAGCCTCACTCAAACTTTCAATGTTTCTAATTACAGCAGCAATGGAGACCTCAATAAGGTAGCAAAGGACATAGACTTTGCAAAGAACTTTTTCAAACAAGAGTTATTAAAAAAGGGAATAGGTTTCGATAGCAAGTTCATAATATTCTCAAATGGTTTTGAAACAGGAGATTTAAGTAAGTGGGATGGCATAGGTTGTACAGGCGTAGATTTTTGTCCAAATGCGGTTAATTATGCATATGATGGTTCCTTTAGTCTTTATTGTGATAATGTTGAATATGTTTATAAGAAATTATCTGGAATGAATGAAGTTTATGCAAGAGTATATGTCAATTTTAAAACTTTACCTTTAAATCCTTATAGTCATTATTTTATAGATTTTTATGATGATGGAAATCAGATTTTAGGTTTAGGTTTATGGAATGATGCAGGCGCTTATAAATTGCGTGCTTATTCTAATTCTATTAACAAAAATTGGAGTTCTGTTATTAACATTCATGAAAACGAGTGGCATTTTTTTGAATTGTATTGGTATGAAAATGATACAAATTCAAAAATAAAGGCATGGTATGACGGAGATTTGAAAATTGGCCAAACAGACAATAGCGGTGGTAAAGGTAAATCAATCGATGAATATAGGTTTGGTGGAGTTGATGTTGGTGGTGGAGGAATTCCAGATCTTCATGTTGATTGTGCAGCAATTAGTAATGATTTTATCGGAGAAGAATGTTATCCAGATGAAGAACCTTATTTTGTTTTTAATTTGAAAACAAAAGAAATGGAGACGAAAACAAAATTCTCTTTTGAAGAATATCTTGAAAGAATTATAAATCCTCTTATTTGGTTCAAGTTTAATGAGGCGAACGGCACAACTGCTTATGATTCATCAGGCAACGGATACGTTGGAATTTTCTCAGGAGAAACTTTCAATGATGGAAAATTGGGAAGTGGTACTGCAGGAACAGAACCTAACAGGTTGTCTGGAAGCAGTTGCAAGTATGGAAATTGTTTGGATTTTGACGGTATAAATGATTTTGTAAATGTTTCTAATAATTCAATTTTAAACCCCCAGACATTTACGCTTGGTGCATGGGTCTATATACGCTCCTATCCTACGAGTTTCCCGAGGGTGTTTTCAAAGGAAACAGGAATAATAGCAGATCCTTATGCACTTGAAATCGATAACAGTAGTAATAGAACTACTTTTTGTGTAAAAAATGATACGAATGATGAAATGTGTGCGTACTCCTCAACAAATTCAATCACAAAAAATGTATGGCATTATGTGACGGGAACATACAATGGAACACATTTAACAGCATATGCTGATGGAACATCAGGAACTCCTGTTTCACTAACTTATACTATCCCGCAACTAGCAACATATCTTTTCTTCGGTAATAACAATCCGTCTAATAATAGACGATTAAATGGAACTATAGACGAGGCAAGAATATGGAACAGAAGTTTATCGCAAACAGAAATCAATGCAGAAATGCAAAGCTCCTTGCCTGTTACAAGGCCTATTGCTTCTTGGAGTTTTGAAGAGCTTGATACTGCAAATTATACTAACGATACTCATATTTGGGTAAAAGGTTTCTATGGTTCTGCTTTAAGTTTTGATGGTAATGGAGATGTTGTAAATGCGGCTTATATTCCCAATAGTTCTATAACTGCGATGGCATGGATTTATCCAAAACAAATTCTTGGTGATGAAAGAGCTATAGTCGGAAAATGGGGTTCAAGCAGCGAATGGTATTTACGTTTAAGCAATGCCACAACAGCACAGTTAGAGCTTTATATAATTAATATCACTGGAGGTTGGGAAGAGGCTGACTCTACTAATGCTAATATCCAAAAAAACAATTTGTATCACGTTGCTGTAACTTATAACAGAGATACAGGACAAGTATATTTCTATAAAAATGGAACTCAATTGACAACCAACAGACAGATTGGAAAAGCTAGAAATGGTTTAGATGTTATTAGAATAGGTGCGCAAGGCGGAGGAACGTATGATTATTTCAATGGTACTATAGACGAGGTAAAAATCTTTAACAAAGTATTAACACAAGCAGATATACAAACTGAAATGAACAAAGGTTAGTTTTTTAGAATAGTATTCAGATAAGGTAGCTGTTGTATAACTTTTCTTCTAGAACAATGTAAAATACTTCCAAGGTTTTTATAAACTTCTTCATTTTTAATTCTAGAGAATCTTGTTCTGCCTAAGAAAATAAATCTGTCAGGAGGCTTGTACATTATGAACTTTTTATTTTTTCCTACTAAGGTTATTCCGGCAATCATGTCCTTCATATATTTTTTGAATCTATAATTTTGATTAATAGTTATCTTGCTTCTGAACAAATCAACCTTACTTAACAAATCAAGAGCATGCGCAACCTCTTCTTTGCTTTTAAACTCAAGGGGAATGTTCTGTTCTATCCACCAAAATATTTCATCAATGTCCTTGTCGCTTTCATTTATTGCTTGCAAAGCTTCTTTCAAATTGTTCGATTGAAAAATAATCTTCAAGGTTCTGAATATATCCCTTTCTCTGTCCCTAAAACCTATCTCTGCATCCTTGGAGTAAGTTTCCAAGTCGTTTATAGCAGCTCTAATATCGCCATCAGAATCAGTTGCAATTCTAATTATGATATTCTCACCAATCTTTATTTTCTCTCTCAAGGCTATTCTCTTCAATTCCCTTTCCATCAGGTTCACGGGTATCCTGTTGACTCTAACTAGCGTGCAATAATATCTCAAGGTTTTTAGCTTTTGTTCATAGGCATTGCTTGCAGTAAGTATGACAGGGCTGGTGCTCTCTTTTATTATTTTGATGACCTCAGTTATTGCTCCTCTATCGCTAAAAGAGTCCACCTCGTCTATCAGTATCAATCTTCTATTAAACAAAGAGCTTTCTTTGGATGCTGGAAGCAAAACTTCCTTTATGTAAGAAACAATGTCTTTGTCGGTTGTGTTGATTTCCGTTAGGTTGAATTTATTTTCCTTGGAGACGACCTCTACTATCAGAGTCTTTCCTATTCCCGTTGGTCCATACAATAGTAAAGCCTTTCCGCGTTTCCAATTTTTGAGATAATCTATGATTTTTTGAACAATTATTTTCTGTCCTACAATTTCTGCTAGTCTTTTGGGTTTATATTTTTCAACAAGCATTCAATCTTCCTATTTTTTGTAGAGGGCGAATTGAGCCAATAAGGCCTCCAATTGCAGCTGTTCATTCCCGCCCTGGTTTATTCTGAATTCGCTCTCTCCAACCTTTTCCACAAGATCTATCTTTGCATTATCAGAAATGTCTAGTTTGTACAATTGGTTTGAGATTTCCTTTATTATATCCTGGCCAGAAATGCCTCTCTTTAGCAACAGTTCTTTTAAAATTTCTCTTGCGTCAGTGAACTTGCCGTTTAAAGCGTGTTTTATCATGCCTATAACTTCTTTGGGTTCTGCTTGCGCGGCAACTTCATAAATTATGTCCTTGGTAATCTTCTTTCCTAGTACTGCTGAGGCTTGCAATACATTCGTGGCCTTTCTCATGTCACCTTCAGATACCTCGTATAGCACTTCCAAGGCTTCCTTGTCTATTTTCAATTTCTCTCCTTTCACAATCCTTTCCATGTATTCAAAAACATTTTCTTTTGTCAATGACTTGAACCTAAATACAACCGCCCTGCTCTGTATTGGCGAGATTATGTTAGAGGAATAATTGCAACTCAGAATGAACCTTGTTACTTCCGAGTACATTTCCATTAATCTCCTTAGGGCATTCTGCGCATCTGATGTCAAGGCGTCAGCCTCATCCAGGAATATTATCTTAAACGAGGCTCCCATTGGTTTCATTCTCGAAAAGTTTTTGATTCTCGTCCTTATTACGTCAATACCACGCATATCGCTAGCATTGGTTTCCTGGAAGTTTTGTCTCCAATTCTCTCCATATAGTTCTCTTGCAACAGCAATGGCACAACAAGTCTTTCCAGTGCCTGGCGGCCCTGAAAAGATCATGTGAGGTATTCTACCTTCTTTAACAAAGGATTTTAGCCTTTCCACGACATGTTTCTGGTCTATTATTTCCTTTAACAACTTTGGTCTATATTTTTCTGTCCATATAGAAGTGTCTTCCATGTAAGCACAAGTAATATTATTTATAGAAGATTAATAAATCTTATGAAAAGACTGCTATTTTTGCTGATTCTATTGCTGCTGCCAATTAGAGTCTCAGCACAGAATATAACGAACCCTCAGATAGTCGATGAGATGAGGGTCAACATAGTAGAAAAGGGTTTTATAGATACGAATGGAACAGTCTACAACCTTGAGTTGAATATATCAATACCTCAGGAGGACGAGTACCAGAAGATAGAACAGTTCAATGTTCAAGATTCTTTCGGGCCATGCGAAACTCAGTTCTGCTCTTACAGATTCGTTTTTGACAATTATGGAAATAGACTACTTAACATAAAATGGAAAGACCCTGTCGGAAGGGTTAACTATACTGTTAATTCTACTGTTGTTGTGACCAGAAGAGGGGACATAGAAAAAAAGAGTTTAAAAGAATTCATAGAGCCTACGAGCCTAGTTCAATCCGCGGATTCAGAGATTGTCAAGCTTGCTTCCAGCGCAAGAGGAAATGATTTTGAGAAAGTGTCCTATTTGGCAAAGTGGATAGGAGAGAACATACAATATGACAAGGTCTATTCAGACGTGAACCTGTCTGCAAAGGAGATCCTGAGCGTTAGAAAAGGTGTTTGCAAAGAATTTTCAAATCTTCTGGTCTCCTTTCTAAGGGACTTGGGCTATCATTCTGCTGTTGCTGTTGGTTATGTTTATCCAGGAAGAGTTTATGAGGCTTCTGAATTCCAGCCTCATGGTTGGACCGAGGTCTATGCAGACAAGGGAATAGTTGCTGATCCTGTCTGGTCAGAGGTGGGTTATTTAGACGCGACTCATATAAAGTTCGCCACGTTTCCTGACAGCAGCTGGACCTTCACCTCTGTCAATGCCAATGGATTAGGAAGCATAGGCGTCAAGCTGAGTGAAAATGATGTTAAGCTAAAGATAATTGATTTCACAGAAGAGCCATTCATTAATGTAACAACCAGTTTATTATCAAACAACATTTGGGCTAACTATACTGTCGTGAGAGCAGACCTAAAGGCTAACGGCTGTTTTTTAACAAGGATAGAGTACAAGAGTTGCAACGATGGAAATGGCAATGACTTCCTCAGCATAATAGAGCCTCAGAACATAGTTTATTTCTGCAACGAGAGATCTGTTTTTACCATTTTCAAAATACCTCCTCTTGACGAGAGAAAGAGTTATAGATGCGATATAAGGGTCTTTCCCTACGCTGGAAAAGAGTCTACTGCAAGATTGGTTCTAAACCCTAAAGGATACGGCTATTCAAAACTGTCTGTTGAAAAAAATGTTTTAAAGCCTGGAGAGTCGTTTTCAGTTAATGCTAGAAACTCTCAGATATTTACTGATTATGGAGAGTACGGTTATGAGAAAGCAAAGTTCACTGCACCAAATTATGATTTCAAGGTTTACAGCTATAACTCTGGCTACTTGGACAGAAAGAACATATCTGTTGTTCTGGTAGAGCCGATAGAGGTGTCCCTTGACGTCAATGACACAGCTTTTGTTGGAAAACCTACGTTGATAAGGGTAAAAGTTGTTAACCTATTAAACACGTCTCAGCGCATCACAATTATTTTTAAGAAAGATTCATATTCAGATACGTTGACAGACTCGAAAGACTTTGTTTTCAATTTCACTCCGCAGAGCGTTGATGACAATCTTGTCCAAGTGTTTGTTAACACCCCTGATTTTTCAACATCGGTGTCTGACACCGTGACGGTCGTAGAGCAAAAGACTGCCATAGAAAATTTCTTCCAGCCGCTCATAGATTTCTTTAACTGGTTGCTATCGCTGTTTAGGTAAGAAATTGATAGCAATGTAAAATTATAAGAAACTTTTTTTCCTAAGCTCATCTAAGGACGGGTCTGAATCGTTCAATATGAATGAGTGTATGGCTTTTTGCATTTCGGTTACCTTGTTCCATGCTTCGTCAGGAGCTTCATTTGGTGCTTCCTTCTTCAGTTTCATTGGTAGAATCTCCTTAAACTCTCCCAGAACACTTGTCATTTTCGGCCAGAAATAATAATTATCACCTTTCTTTTTTACAACACCTGCATCCATCAACTCTTTAAGCGATTCCGAAACGAAGCATTCTAAAGAAGTATTTCTTTTTGTTATCAAATCTTCATATCTTTTAGCTTCTTTTACCAATTCGTTAAAACTATAATTGTTTTTTTCTGATGCAGCAGTGGGTAGAAGGAATATGTCATATCCTAATCTGCTAAAGTATGCGGCCCTGTATCCAAAATCGACTTCAGCCAGCTTGAAAGTTCTTGCCGCTCCTTGTGGATCATTTTTAAACTGATTTTCTACACTTCCATAGTATTTTTCCAAAAACACTCTTTTATTCTTCAGTTCACCATCATGCCATCTACGCATCTTTTTCATTACTTCCTCATCATTCCAAGTTAAACTAGAACTTTCCATAATTCATATATCTACAGTAAAATATAAAAAGGTCTTTTGCAAAAGTCTAATATAAATAGTTTAATTCAATAATAACATAGTGATTTCATGCCTAAAACAAAAATAGAGGCTGTGACCAAAAGAATATATGACAGAGTCTATGTTTGCATGAGATGTAATGCTAAGATCAGGGCAGATGATAGGAAAGTCAAGTTGGGCAAGGTAAAGTGCAGAAAGTGCTATTCAAAGGATTTGAGACTGAAATCTAAAGAAAGGAAGATATGATGCTTTCTTATTTGAAAATATTAAGGCCTTCGATAGTATTTCTATCAGCATTTGCAGTTTTGGTCGGTTCTCTGATAGTCGGTTTTTATCAACCCTTTCAAATTCTAATAGCTGTTCTAGTAGTTTTTCTGGTCAGCGGGGCAGGCAACGTAACTAACGACTACTATGACTATGAGATTGATAGAATTAACAAGCCAAATAGAGTCTTGCCAGCAGGAAAAATGAAAAGAAGGGATGCAGCTATTTATGCAGCAATATTATACATTCTGGCCATTATTCTAACATTGTTTTTCTTGAATTACTATATGATTTTATTAGTTTTTCTCAACACTATTATCACACTTTTTTATGCTTGGAAAATTAAAAGAACTCCCTTTGGACATTTTGTGGTTAGTTGGTTAACATCTTCTGCTTTTTTGTTTGGGGCTCTGTTTGTTAATTTAAATGCAACTATTTTATTCCTGTTTTCAATGTCTTATCTAGCTACTCTAGGAAGAGAGATAACCAAGGGAATAGAGGACATGGAGGGCGATAAGAAAGCTGGTGCCAAAACCCTTTCTATTGTAACTGGAAGGCTATTTGCCGCGTGGGTTGCAATTTTTTTCATAATTTTTTCCGTCATAATAAGTTTCATACCGTATCTCTTCAATTTGCTAAGCATAAATTATCTGTTTCTAGTAATTTTCGCTGACTTGATCTTTGTTTTTTCATGCTTTATCTTATTGATTAATCCATCAAAATCACAGAAAATCATGAAAATTGCCATGTTCGTTGCTATCATTGCTTTCTTGATAGGGCTTTATTAAATTCTTCATAGTTAGATATATGCAGATGCGATTCTTCTTTTAATCTACCTTTTGAAGTAGGACTTGATATAATGAGGGCCAGCTCGGGTTTAAGTTGGAGATCTTCTGGGTTGTTAGTAATCATTACAGAATTTCCTGTATTTCTGACTTTTTCTCTAATCAATCTAAATTTGTCCTCAGGCTTTTCCATAGTTATTTGGATTTCGTCAACTTTATTATCTTTGAACTTTATAACATTGCTAATATATTCGTCAAACTTCAAATAACGGTTTGCCTCGCTAGACCAGGGATAAAGCGCTCTAGTTACTAGCAAAGTCTTCTTCTTTTTGCCAAAACTCCTAACGGCATCGAAGCAATCTTTTGCTCCTCGAATCTGTCTTTTTTCCAAGTATGTTTTCGCAGATTTTCTTATTTCTTCTTCGCTTATTTCCGAGCCTTCTAGAACTCTGTGCAAAGTTCTCAAGCCCCAATTTTCAGCTTCCCATTCTCCCCAAGGAGTTTTAAAATAGATTCTTATGCCTTCAACTAATCCTTTCAAAGAATCAATAACTTTACCTTTCCAAGCTAAATTTTTCAACAAGTCAAACGATGAATAGCTAATCCTGCCTCTAACAAAAGTGCCATCTAGGTCAGCAATCAGATGGTCGGATTCTCTGATAATGTCCTTATGATAGTCTGTTAACTCTGTGTTCATTGTTTTATGTCTTAAGAAGAGAAAACATTTAAATTTGTCAATGGTATTTATTATTTGACGAATATGTTCGATAAAATCGATAAAATAATAGCAGAGAAGAAACTCGGGGCTGCGGACTGCGATTATCACACCTTGAGAGCTCTGGAGAACAATGGAAAGATTAGGGCCTTGGTAATAAAAGGAGAGAATATAATCCACACAGAATTGATTTGCCCCAAATGCGGGACTTATAATTATGACACTCAAGAATGGAAGCAGGTTTCTAAAGCAGCAAAAATCAGATTCATAATAAAATGCCCCAAATGCGGAGAAGCTGTAAAAGTCGGGAAATTAAAAGGTAAAAAGTAATTTATATCTTTGTTCTATATTTCTATTATGCCTCGATGGCTCAGTCTGGTAGAGCGTCAGAAATGCAAATTTCCGCGAATGCTTGGTAAGCAGAAGGTCGGGGGTTCAATTCCCCCTCGAGGCTTTAACGTTTTCTACCTAATAAAATAGCAATATATTTAAGCCAGAAAATTGATATTAGAAATGATGATTATGAATAAAAAAATAATATTTTCTATAATATTTGTATCATTTTCTATTTTTTCAGGAGTATCATTTGCGCAAGAAGTATGCGTTCCAGCAAACCCTTCAATTATAATTTCTCCAGTAAATCAAACTGTTTATACAGGTTCGATATTAAGTTATACAATTAACTTAAAGAATAATGACAACTCTTACTGCAATAACACAGATTTTAGATTAAAATGTGAAACATTATATCCTAACATAAAATGTTATTTAACAACTAGTGGAGGTTCAGAAGTAGCAAGTATGATAGATGGCAATATTTCTCCTGATTTTAATTGGACAAGAATTGTTAAAGTTTATGCAGCTTCTACTAATATTACACTGGGATTTTCATACCCATTTACTGTAACTATTGATGACGGAGCTTATGGAGCTGTGACGAGATTAAATAGCGTAACAGGATTCTTCACCACTCCACCTCTTTCTATAAATTGTATAGATTATGATAACAGTTATGAATTTACAACTTCTAATTTTTCTTATTCAAAAATGAACCCATCAAATTATCCTTCTTTATACACCAAGAGCTATGGTGTTGGAGTTTATTCTGGCTCAAACTTGAATTATCATCAGATATATGGTGAAGAGCCCAACCCTTCAGTTCCTAAACCTACTACAAATAATTATAGTACATTCTATGATAATTGCTATAATGATAAACAATTAGGTGAGGCATTTTGTTTACCTGATGGAAGACTTGGTGCTATGGGATTAATATGTCCCTATGGCTGCAAAGATGGTGCCTGCTTAATAAATAGCTCAATATTAAATAACTCAAAACCAGATTTAAAAGTCGATAAAATAAGCTATTACTTAGACGATTCTACTAATCCTAAAAAACTAAACTATCAGGTCACAGTAAGAAATATAGGAACAGCCGCTGCTAATTTTGAGACAAACATACAAGTCCCACAGCTCAGCAATTATAACTCAAATACGTGTTCATATCTAAACGCTGGAGAATTGTGCATTGCTACAGGATATGGTTATGATGGACTTGGTGGTATAATACCCAATGGCTATTATGATATAAAGGCTTATGTTGATCCTAGAGGCCTCGTGGATGAACTAAACGAAGGCAATAATCAATTAGAAATAAAAGCTTTTGTGAACTCTTCTGGAAATGCAAGTTGCTCAGATTCCGATGGTGGTATTAATTATTTCTTAAAAGGTTGCACTTCTATATGCTCTTTTACAGAATACGGAGGCGGTTGCGGCATTGTATGTGATACCTGTTCAGGTAATATTTTAACAGAAGGATATTGTGAGGGTAATCAAGGCAAAACAATAAAATATACATGTCCTTCAGATTACACTTGCAGTGATGGTGCTTGTGTTAAATCTACTTCTGTATGTGGAAATGGAATTTGTGATAAAGGAGAGGTATCAATGATGTACTATGGTCAGATAACATCTTGCCCTAAGGATTGTGGGACTGAGATAGATCCTTACGATGCTGATGTAAAGACTTGTAAAGATTCTGATGGAAGGACTTTTACAATCGGTTCAATCCCATCAGCTCCTTGGTTCATATGGGGAGGCTGTGCAAAGGAAAAATATTACAGTGTTGTAAATGGAGGAAAGTTAAGACTGCATGTTTACACTGATACATGCTCAGGATGCGTTTGTTATTATCCTAACTTTGATATCTACGAATACAAGGATGGAGTTTGGACTCTTTCAAAAAGTTTTAGTCTATCGAATGTTAAAAGTTTGGACCAAAATGAGTACTATACACCGAGTTCAGATAAAATAAAAATAGTTGCAAAAGGATGCTTCTACTTGGATGTATTTAGCCTTTCTTCAGTTACAAAGGAAAAATGTGTTAATCATGATGAATGTTCCCAAGCCTGCGATAACTTGGGTATCACTTCTAAATGGATGGGAATAGGATATAATCGTAAGTCATGGGAAGGAACATGTCCTACAAGTATCTATGGATGCATGACAGGCAAATGCTGTTTAGGACAATGCAATCAGGATGGTAATTGTTTTTGTCAGAGAACAAATATAGTAGACATATATGGAGATGTTTGCCCACAAGGGACCGCCTGTGGAGATGATTGTGAGTGCCATCCAGTGAAAGAAGAATTTAAATTCTATATTAAAACAGATAAATATTCATACACTCCAGGAGAGAACGTAAGAATAACTGCCATACTTTCTGGAGATTCTTCTATTAACTTTAATGAAGCTAAAGTAATAACTTATGTTTCAGACAATCAAGGGACTCAGACTGAAATAAAAATGGAGCAAGTGGGTGCTAGTGCTTCAACTTGTACACAATCTGCAACTGGAACTTACACATGCTCAATAAAAACCGAGTATCAGTTTGTTGGTAACCATATTATTCCTTCGAGTGGGCCTACTGGCACTTGGAGAATTTTATCAACTGGTGTTGCAGGCGGAAATAGAAAGAATGCTGAAATAAATTTTGAGGTTCAAAAGGTGGCTTATGATTATGTCGATGTTTCAATTAATCCTAAGGAACAGTCTACAATAATTGGTAAACAAGTTAAATACGATGTGACGATAACAGATAAACATCCTGTAATGAAATGTTATACTGCAACTCCTGTACCTATAGTAAATGAAAGCGCAAGTGGTGGAGTATCGATAGCAACTGGTGCAATATTAGCTTCTGCAGAAACTACAGTTAGCGCGACAACTCCTGTAGAGGCAAAAACTGAAATAGTCAAATGTGGACCTCAAATTTATAATTATTTAATAGATGTTGGTGGATTACCATATCATACAGTCTTTCCAATCGTGGTTAGCGTTCATGCTGGTGGATCGAATACTTTTGAGTTAAAAGTATTTCCATCATCTGTTAAAACAGCAGAGGGTATTACAACCACTGTAGAAACTACTACAGCAACAGTTGCAGAAAGGTCAGTAACCATAACTGGTCAACCTATTGCCACCCAGCCAAGTGTTACATCAACACAACAAGAGACAACGCCTGTGAAAGAAGCTACATTTAAATTTGCAGTTAAGGCCTATCTTAAAGAGGATCAAGCTACAAGCGACAGTGCAATAGGTGTTCTTCATGTAAAATTCATTGAAACACCAGAGCCACCACCATTCCCGGATACAGAGAAAATAAATATAGAACTAAATAAGGGTTGGAACCTAGTAAGCGTTCCTGGAAAAGGAATAGGCTTCATTAAAGGATCTTGTTCTGAAGATAAAAAACCAGTAGCTTTTGTGTACGTGCCTGATAAGCAAAGATACGTGAGTTTTGAAGAAGCTGTGAATGCTATGGGCACTGAAAAGCTTTTAGATTACTTGAGTACTCATTCGTTTTGGGTTTATTCTTATGATGATTGTAACATAGGATTTAAGTTTAACGGCTATTCGACTTATAGTGGTCTTGCAATTACAAGAGGCTGGAACTTGTTGGGAGTAACAAAGGATATGGTTGGGGAAACATTAAACAACATAAAAGGAAGTTGTAATTTTGAAAAAATATACAAATGGGACTCTGACGCCCAAAAATGGATAGAAAAATCAGGAGATGATTTAATTCAGGAAAAGGGAAATGGTATAATTGTTCAAACAGTTACAGATTGTAATTTAAAAACAAACTCAATACAACCACCACCGTTTCCAGGAGAGTGATTGAATGGATAGAAAAATAATTATTTTAATTATGGCTATTCTGGTGATAGGTATAGTGATAGGCTATTTCGTGTTACCTCTTTTAATTCAACCTACTGGAATAGGAACAGAGGTTTTCGGCAACGCTAGTGGAGTATCACCACCTTCATTGCCTTAGTTTTTCTTTTAAATTAATATTTAAATAATCTAGTTTTATAATCTTCAATACGGGTCCCTAGTATAACTTGGTTTAGTATTCCAGCTTTGGGAGCTGGCGATCGGAGTTCAAATCTCCGGGGGCCCATTTGTGATTTTATGAAAGAACCTAGAGTCATAGCGGGAATCATTCTTAGGAAAGACAACAAAATACTCCTAATAAAAGAAATTCTAGAGGACTTGAAAGAGCACTGGATATTCCCTGGCGGTGGCGTAGAGTTCGGGGAGACGATTGAGGAGGCTGCAAAACGCGAGGCCAAAGAAGAAACAGGTCTGGACGTAGAGATAAAGGAATTGCTGGGCTTCAAGGAAATAATTCGTCCGCACTTTGATTATCATACTGTAATATTCTTTTTCATAGCAGAGCCTCTGAACGATAATATAACAAAAACCGATAAGGTCTTGGAGGCAAGGTATTTTTCTATAGAGGAAACTAAAAAGCTAAGTTTAGTTGACAGCGCTGCATGGGCGATAGAAGAAATGAATATAAAAGGAATATTGTAATTTAAATTGTTTTATAAATCAAGAATATATATGAAAAAGATAACACCTGAAGACGCATTACCATTATTGAAAGAAATGGAAACTTTGAATGTTAAGAGTAAAGTAGTTGGTGGTGTTGAAAGAAGGGGTTATAGCTTTAAAGACCTTGATATTAAGGTTGAAACTCCAAATGCAGAAGAAACAACTAAAATTCTTTTGAGCGGGCTTAAATCAAAATATCCTTTTTGTATAGATATTTTTGTTGGTGAAGAATTTTCAGTTTTCTACCAACCATGGCGTGAAAAATGGTTGGTTTGTAGACAAAAATCAACAGGCATGCTAAAGGATTTTATTTATACAATACCAGTAGTAAGGAATTTAATGCCTAATTATCATAAACCTGACTTCTTATAAAATTCTACATCTTTCTCGCAAAAGTCAAGAAACCCGTGTGGGCGAGCATATAGTTTTTAGGCCTGGTTAATTTACCTAAGGATTGCCATTCTCTTTGAATGTTTTCCAAAATCTTTATGTCGACAAAATCATATTTTTTCAGTTCCTCATAAACTCTCTTGACTTCTTCAATGTGCATAGAGTATATCGCTAACCATCCGCCAGAATTTAAGGACTTGAAAGCATGTTTTATAACCTTTTCCGGATTCTGCATGTCTAGCGTTACCAAGTCTACATTTCTTTCCTTTATTCCTTTTGTTATGTCAGCATTCTTTAGAAAGACATTCTTCAAGCCAAAGTTCTTTACATTCTTTCTAGCGATGTCATAGAATTCTTTTTTCCTTTCATAGGTGTAGACCGTGCAACCGAGGTTAGCTAGGAACATTGATAAGAATCCTGATCCTGTTCCTGCATCAACAACCTTCCAACCAGGCGAACATCCTGTTATTGACACTATCAATCCAGAATCCTTCGGCATTATTATTTGTGGTCCTCTTTTCGCTTTTTTAAGAAAATCAATCATGTTAGGCTTAACGACTGTGAACCTCTCTTTTCCAATCTTTATCTTCATCCCGTATTTTCTGTTAATCAATTTCCTCAGGTCGCAAAAGCCAAACTCACAGCTGAACTTGATTGGCCTGATTAGATAACTTTTCTTGCCAAGCAAAAGAATCAGGCTGTCCTTGTTTATTCTATCCATTTTTTCACTTTTATATATTAATCCTCAAAATATAAATTATGCTTGAACTCCTATTAACCGCGATTGCTTTGATAGGAAGCTTTGCTGCTGGCTTATACGATTTGAAGACAACCAATGTTCCAGACAAACTCTGTATCTTTATGATAATAATTGGGTTAATACTAAACTTTTTAACAGGAGTATTCACAAATGACTTTTCTTATTTCATAAACTCCCTTTTATTTGGAGGTCTATTCCTAGGGTTTGGTTTGTTAATGTACTATACGAGTCAGTGGGGAGGAGGAGATGGCGAATTATTAGTTGCTTTAGGAGTGTTACTTCCTAAACTTTCAATAGTAAAAACTTATTTTCCATTTGCATTAAGCTTTTTCATAAACAGCTTTTTCATAGGAGCTTTCTGGTCGATTATATTTTCTTTCTATTTTGTATACAGGAATCCTAGCTTGAGTAAGAAGTTCTTTGACAGTTTTAAAAATCCTGTGACCTTTTCAATTGCCCTAGCTCCTCTACTTCTATCAATCATATCATTGAACTTTAACCTATTGTTTTCCCTGCTATTCTTGCTGGTCTTTATTTTATTCGTATTTTACAAGTTCTCAAAGATAATCGAGCAGGCTTTTTACAGAAAAATTCCTGTTAGCCAACTAAAGGTTGATGACATGCTAGGAGAGGACATACCAAGGTTGAGACTTTACAAAAAATACATCAAAGGTCTGACAAAGGAACAGGTTATGAAAATTAAAAAAACGAAGAAGTATGTTGTGATAAGAGAGGGCATAAGATACGGTATCGTCTTTCCCTTAACTCTGCTTTTCACCCTGTTTTTCGGTGACTTGTTCTTGCTGTTTTTTTGATTTCTTGTAATTTTCTACCATTTCTGAAATGCCTTTTTCATAATCAATCTGAGGTTCGAATCCCAGCTCGTTTCTTGCTTTGGTTAAATCAAAGGTTCTGTTGGAAGAGAGTTTGTCTATGTATTCTTTTAAGAACTTCGGTTCTCTTTTCAGACTTGATAAGAATTTTGCCATGCCTGCTGAAACGTGCTTCTCCATAAAAGGAACGCCCAAATATTTGCACACCATCTCATAGAGTTCTCTCTGTGTTTTCATGTCCTTCCCGGCTATAGTGTAAATCTCTTTTTGTTTTCCGTGTTCCTTGGCTAAAATCAAAGCTTGCACCAAGTCATTGACATGAACATATTGTATTATGTTTTTTCCATCGCCGAAAACAGGCATTTTTCCACTTTCTAGTTTATCGAACATGTAATAATAACCCTCTTCAAAGCCTGGTCCGTAAACATCCGAGGATCTTACTATAATTCCATTGTTTTCTCTCACAAATTTTTCAGCCTCCATCTTGGTCTTGCCATAAAAGTTTGATGGTTTATAAGATGTATCCTCGTCTGCTGGTATTTTAGGTTTCTTGCCCAAGACTGCTGTGGAACTTAGATAAATGAACTTTTTTCCCTTGAAAACCTCTAGAATATTTTTTGTTCCTATTACATTTACTTGGTACATCCGATCCTCGGGTGCAGAATAATCAACGACAGCTGCCAAATGAAATACTGTGTCAACCCCATCCACAGCTTTCTTTAAAGCTTCCTTGTCTATCAGGTCGCCATAGAATATCTCAACGTTCTCAAATTCGGTCATCCTGTCTCTTATAAAAACTCTTATCTTTTCGTCACTTTTTAGTAAAGCGTTAACAAGATGTCTTCCGATACGACCCGTAGCACCCGTAACCAACAGTAACATCAAATCAGCCGGTTAACATTTTATAATCGCCAGGCAGTTTTTTCGAGGTTCTACTAAATGCTTTTTTCACGACCAATTCGGAATTGGCAGGAACCCTGACCATAAAAATATTTTGCTCAGTTTTGACTCTGGCTGCTTGGCCAATTGGTTTTCCAAAACTCCTTCTCATACCCTCGGAAAATCTATCAGCTCCTGCTCCTGTTGCCATAGAGTTCTCCCTTAATACGTGGTGAGGATAAACCAATACTTTTAGGAAAAAATTTTCTTCGCCTAAGCTGTTACCTAAATATTTTGTTAAGGTAACTCTTGCAGACTCTAAAGCGTTTGACCTTATCTGAACATCTCTTGTGCTCTGCATAAAGAACGTTAGTGGATAGTCCTTCTTGATTCCCATTTCGAACTGATGTATCTTTGACGCAGGGACACCTTTAACATAACTCTTTCTAGGTCTTCTAACAGATATTCTAGTGAATGGTTTTTTGTTTATCTTATGATAGCATCTTCCGGGTCTTAGCCCCATGAAATCACTTCAGAAAGTAAGTTTTGTAGATTTATAAACTTTTCATATTTTTATCTTTGCTTTTCTTTTCTTCTGTCCTCTCTCTATAAGACTTTAGCTTCTTTTCCAAATCTTTTAGTTCTTCAGCAGTGTTGCCTATGCCGCAGGTGTTTCCAACGCCCATTATCAGAACCCTCTCCTTCTTTCCATTTCTTTTTAGTATTTCCTTAACGCTTTCTATGGCTTCAGGAACAACATCAAAAATCTCTTTTCTCATAGGTTCTAGGGCGTCTTCTTCAGAAACCTTTATTGCAACAGCATCCAAAGGAATATTTCTTTTAACAACAATTTCCTCTATCTCGTATCTGTCCACTCCTGTACCGCCCATCGCCACTCCGACTCCTTCTGCTATCGACCCTGTCCTTTCTCCCTCTAATTTTAGGGCAGCATCAATAGTTATCATTCTGTCAATCTTCTGTTTCTTAAAGAAGTCTATCAAGAACTTTCCAGGATATCCTGTGGACGCTCCTGGGCCAGCAGCTTTTGAAACCCAAACTTCCTTTCCATTTATCTGCGATTTAGCAACTGCGAACTCATAATTATCAAAAACCTTTACATTATTTTTCATTAAAGATGCTGCTACCAAAGATCCTATGCCATCTCCTATTGGGACACCTTCTGCAAGAGCCTGCGTTGCCTTCATGGAGGCTCTTGCAATCCTTGATATCAGAGGTATTTGCATTTGGACTATCATTGCCAATTGGAACATCTTATACTTTTTAATTAGCTCTACATAATGCCTGACTATCTTTGCTATCTGGTGCGTTGTTATGGCACCTTCCAAGGCGTTCTTAATGTTCATTTGCTCTTCTTTTGAGAGGTCTGGCGCTATCTGCCCTACAAAATACTTGAACTTTTCATCAGCATTCCTTACAATATGGTCCAGTTTCTTGATGACACCATAAGGATCAATCGAGATAGGTCCTATGGCAAAAAATTCCATGAAGTTTTTAACAGATTTTTTCAATGTCGGACTCGGCTTTTTGGATATCGAATGCAGTACGTAAGTTTCAGATCTATCCGCCATTTCTTCCAGATCTTCTGCTTCCTTTTCTAATTTTATTAAAATTTGCGTTACCATTAATCTTTGCCCAAAAACGAAAAATATTACTGCTACTACGATCCAAAGAACGAAAGAAATCCAATCTGTTCCAAATTGAGCTAACATATAAGTCATAGTTATTTAATTGTAATCGCTATTTAAATATCTAACACTCGTGAGCGGGAAATCCAACATCTTTCAAGGGTTGTATGAAAGCGAACCCAAAGATAAGTATGTATATAAGTGAATCATATAAATATTATATGAAGAATATAACAACAATAGTTGTGGAAAAAGAAGTAAGGGACAAACTAAAGAAATTGGGCAGCAAAGGAGAAACTTATAACAAAATAATAAATAGGTTGATAAAAAATGCTGACAATAAAATATAGGATTTACCCAACAAGAAAGCAACAAGATGTTTTATGGAAGCAGTCAAATCTTCTTACAAGACTATATAACCAATTCTTAGAGCAGAAAATCAATGCGTATAAGGAGAAGGGAATAAACATAAAGAGATTTGAGTTTCAAACTCAATTACCTAAAATAAAGGAGGATAATCCAGAATATAAGGAAATTCACTCACAGGTTCTACAGCAAGTCCCAAAAAGATTGAATGAAACTTATAATGCTTTTTTCAAGAGAGGTTATGGTTTTCCTAATTTCAGAAGTTCAAAATTCTTCTTTGGTCTGATATATCCACAGAACACTGGTTGTAGAATAGTAGGAAAGAAGTTGGTTGTTGGAAAGGAAAGTATAAAGATGATTCAACACAAACCAATCCCTGAAGGTATAAAGACAAGGGCTATAACAAGAACTACAGATAACAAATGGTTTGTTTGCCTGACTTATGAGAATCAGCCAAGCATACAAACAAAAGATAGCAAAGTCTTAGGTGTGGATTTGGGTTTGAAAAATATTGTCTATTGTTCTGATGGTCATTCCATAAAGAATAAGAATCATACCAAATATTTTGATAGAGAGATTGCTAAGATTCAATCAGAGCAGTCTAAATGTAAGAAATATTCAAGACAATACAAAAAATATCAGATAGTAATAAATCGATTGTATGGGCAGAAAGTCAGAAAGACAAAGGATTTTCTGCATAAGGTATCTCATACATTAGTCCATAAAGATTTTGATATAATCGGTTTAGAAAAACTTGAAACAAAGAGGATGACAGAACAATCCAACTGGAGAAAACTAAATAAATCAATGAGAAATTCACAACTTGCTTTGTTAGTAAACTACATAAAATACAAGGCAGAGAACGAAGGCAAACAAGTTGTGTTTGTAAACCCCAGACATACAAGTAAGAATTGTTCTGCATGTGGAAAGAAGAATGATATGAAATTATGGAACAGAGAGATAAATTGCGAATGTGGAAATCGTATGGACAGAGACTATAATGCCTCTATAAACATTATGAACCTTGCGAGGGACTCGCTATGTCGATAGACATATTCCGAATCACTTCGGGAAGCCAACATCCTTTAGGGGTTGGTAGTTCACCTAATCAATGTCATGACAATTCCAACTGTTAGTGGAACTGTGAGATTGTCATCTATTTTGGGTATCATTTCTGCGAATGTTGCTAGAATCGCCACTATAATGGCTTTCAAGGGATTGACAAAAAACCACAAGACAAAGATAGATGTTAGGAAAAAGGCTGTGCTCCCTTCAAAAGTCTTCTTCTTGTTTAGTGGAAGCTTGTGCTTTCCATAATAGCTTCCTATCAGTGTTGATACAGCATCTGATAACGAGAGAACAGCGATGGCTGCTATTGCTGTTATAGGTTCAAATATCACTGTGGCTAGAAAGCATCCTATGAAAAATTCTGTCGTGCCCTTGAAGGGAAGCGTGTTGGGCCTCTCATGCTCTTTGAACATTTTTTCCATGGTTTCCTCGATCTCATCCAGTTCTTTTGATTTTATTATCTTATACTTTTCTCTATTCTTCCTGTATTCTCCTAGCAAAAGAAATGTCACAGCCATTGAGAGAATTATCAGGGCAGCGTTCCATTTTCCCAGCCATATGATTATGAAAATCAAGAAAACTCCAGAAGCGTGCACCAGTTTCCTTCTTATTTCAATCATCATTTACCACTCTTTCTTCTAAAAGGCCATGTTATCATTTTAAAGAACTGGACTATAAAGTGGAAGAATTCGTATATGCAGAACATCGTGAAACCGCTTATGGCAAAGAATAAACCCGTCTCTAGGTTTGTCGTTATGGCCAAACCAAAGTATCTTGCAACCCAGGGAAAGGCGAACGAGGCTACCACAACCAAGGAGGCTCTGAACAATAATTTTAAAATTTTGTAGATAATGAAGACCGACACCACGAAGCCTACGAATATTAAGATTGTCGTTAACGTTAGCTCAATAACCATATAAATAAATTATGTCCATAGTTTTAAAAACTTTGTTTACTTTTTCCTGGATTTATCGTAAATCCAAACTATGAGGCAGGAAAGGAGATACCAAAATATAATGTTTCCAAATAATCCTATAAAATCAAAATAAATTTCAGGTGCTAATTCTACAACAGGACGAATATAAAAGAAACCAAAAGGTGCACCATATGCATAGACAGAATATCTAGTTTCAAAATTAGAGAATAAATTGAACATACTCGGAGTTGGTACGCTTATAATAAACAAAACAACAAATACCACAATCTTTCTCCAGTCTGGCTTCAGGAATTGTTTTACGTTCATAAAATCAGGTTTTTAGAAATTCAATTAGCTTATCCCAGAACCCTAACTCTTTCTCATCTATAATAAATCCAGCCAGTTTCCTCAACTCTTTGCTAGCTGCTGAGTTCGGTTTGTGCAACACAACAGGCGTTCTAAACTCCAAGCTTTTGGGAACATTGTTATCATGAGGTATGACAGCTACCACTGGCAGGTTTGTCATCTTTTCAATCTCCTTTTTAGTTAGTTCATGGCTGCCTCCGGTCACCATGTTCATGACAACTCCTATTTGCTCTTTCTTTATTTTGTCAATCAATTCCTTGCCCCTGATGACGTCGGAGACGGATAGTATGTCAGGTTTTGTGACAAACAGTATCTCCTCGCTTGCATCGATTGCCGCGGAAGCTTCCCTGCCTAATCCAGGAGAAGAATCCAGGAAGATTATGTCAGTCTTTCCCTTGAGCTTTTTCAGATGTTTCCCTAATTTTGTTATATCAGCCTTTATCAAATCCTTTAACTGCAATGAGGCAGGTATCACTTTCATACTGCTAGGATGTTCATAGACAGCCTCGCTGATGTGTTTCTCGTTCCTTAGGACATGATTCAATGTTATAGGATGATAATGCATGCCGAGCAAAAGGCTAAGGTGAGATGCTGTCAGGTTGCAATCGACTACGGTTACATCTTTCTTAAACCTGTGAGCCAGGGCAGCGCCAAGGTTAGCAGCAACGGTCGTTTTTCCAACACCGCCCTTGCCAGATATGATTCCTATGGTTCTGGTCATCAATATCCTCTTACCTTCCTTCTCTCGCCTTCCAATTCCAACAGTTTTTCCTGGTACTTCACTTTTAGTTCATCATAACTCTCTTTTGATATCATGTTTTCTTTGCTCTCTTCCTCGATTATGCTTTGCGCCTCTTTGGTTTTCTCAATTTCCTTTTCCACTTCTTTGAGCCTTTTGTTCTCAACAATAAGCTCCTTTAACCTTAGGTTAGGCAGTCTTACCTTGTTTTCTATTTTGATTTTCCTAAGTAAATAGATTAGCGCTATCAGAAGAACGACGATACCTATTCCCAAGGATATGAAGAATATGTCCTTGTTCGATATGTTAAGGTTTTCATTACCCTTTGTTTCTATTGGTCCAGGAGGATTTGATATGTCAAAACTAGCCTCTATAAAAAGCTTTCCAACATCCCTTATAGTTTCCGTTACCTGCGTGTATTGTTTGTTGTTGACTTGATCTTTTGCCGAGTTTAGTTCGGAATTTATCTGATAAAATAAGCTTCTAATAGATGTCAGGTTCTTTCCCGTAGACTCTATTCTATCAGCTTCTTTTTCCAGTTCGCTCAAATTATTTTTTAGATTCTGTATCTGATACAACAACAGGTCGTCTCTTGATTCGAATATCCTGACAGTGAAATCCTTTTTACCGCTGACGTCGCTCGATTTCACGCTAAAGGAGAAGTTATAGTTTCCAATAGCTATCTCTGCAGGAATTGAAACCTTGGCTACCAAGTCTGTTTCTTTATTCACCTCAAGTGCATCTATCTTATTGCTCTGTAATTCAAACCATTTGGAAAAGGTGCCGTCTATGGATGCGCTGACGTTTTTCAAAGCAACATCTCCGCTGTTGTTTATAGAAAAACTGATGAAGTTCGTCCAGCCTTTTTCAATTAGAATCTCTTCAGGACAATAGATTGTCACGCTTGCCGATGCATAGGCTTTAGTGAAAAAAATCAATAGAAGAAATATTATTAAAATTTTTTTAACCAAAGAGAAATTCAACCAATCACCTATCTGGCTGTCTTTGGTGCTCTTACCTTTTCTAGAAAATCAGTGAACACTTTAGAAACGTCGTCTCTCCCTGACTCGTGCCAGTTCTCTGACAGTTCCATCAAAAGATTCTCTGTCAGGTCCTGTTTTTCCCTGCTCCACAGTTTGTCCAGCTTCATCTTTAAAATAAGATTTTCAAGTTCGTTCAGATAATCAGAAATTTCATTTACAGCTCTCAATCTCACCAGGATGTTAAGAATTTCAAAGAATCTGGTTCTGTTCTCATAATCGTTCAGGTTCACCTTTGCGTCCATCAATCTTCTGTTGACCTCCTTCAGTTTGGTGAGGATATCGTTGACAATTTCCGTCTGGATTTCTATCGCGTTGGCCATCCTAGCCATTTTTTCAGGACCGACTTTTCTTAAGTCCTCCTTTATTTCATCGACCGAACTTTCCATGACATAAGTCCTGCTTTCCAGATTCTTGAGCGGTTCTGCCTGCTCTTCCATTTCTGTTACCTTGCTGTCTAGCATTCTCTGATTATCACCGAGTTCATTTATTATGCTAGGCAAGGATTTCAGCGATAGGCCTTTTTGGCCCTCCAATTTCTTAATGTCGTCATCAATCTTCTTGAGCAGGTCCTCGTTCTTGTTTCTCACCTCTTCGAATGTCTCCCTTTTCAAAGCGCCTCTCCTGTACTGTTCCTCAAGGCTGTTTATCAGGTTCAGCACGCTTTCTCTCTTCTTCTGCAGCTCGCTTATCTTCGAGGTCAGGCCTTCTGTAGGAACGTTTAAGGATTCTTCTATTCCTTTCAATTTTTCCTCTATCTTTTCTTTGTTTGATACCACCAAATCATTAATAATATTTTTAAAACCTTCGACATCCTCTTTTTTCGCAAAACCCGTCATCTTGATATTGATTTCGTCGATTGATTTGATCATTTCCTTGGTCAGGTCATCTATCTTCTCCGTGTCAGTTTTTAGCTTAGAAAACTCTCTTAATTTATCTCCTATTTCCATATAGAACTTTTCAGTCTTTGCTTCGAGCCTGTCTACCTCTGCCTTGTTCTCTATAGACTTTGAGACGAGGTTTTCCATTTCCCCTATTCTTGTCTTTAGGTTCTCGACGCTCTTGATGCCCTCGAGTATTTTTTGAGACTCTTCCTGCTTTTTCAATACGTCCCTGTACATGCTTTCTATTTTTTCAGTCTTTGCCTCGTACTGTGCAACGCGCTCTTCCTGTTTCTGAAAATCCTTGGAAATTTTTTTAGGCTCAATATCGTTGATGCTGTCTCCAAGAAGTTTGGTTTTTGCTTCCAGTTCTTTTACGAGGCTGTCCTTTTGAAACAGCATTGACCTAATTTCTCCTATGCTTTCTGACAGCTCTTTTATCCTTTCATCAGAACTAAACTTTACTTCCCTTAATCCTTCTACTTCAGCCTTGATCTTTTCAAGGTCCATGACCAGTTGCTTAATTCTTATTTCCCCAAGAAAACTAATTTTCTTTTCTTCAATCTCCTCTTTCTGCTCCCCTTTTTTTTCCTCTTTTACAGGGCTAAAAACTCCCTGCTCTTCTAAGATTTCTCCAACAGTCTTTTCAGCCATTACTTTCTCCTCTTTTCAATGGTTTCTATTCTTGTTTTTACAGATTCTATGTAGGTTTCAGCCATTCTTAATTGTCCTGTCTTAGTTTTCTCTTCTGCTAAGTTGAGCTCCAGTTCCATATCATAAGTATCTATTTGCTTGCTCTTTAATTTTTCTGTTTCCTTTCTTAAATCTTCTATGTCTTTCTTGAATTTATCATAAGACTCCAGCTCTTGGTCTGTTATCCTGAATGTATCGTGAAGCAAAGGTCTGAATGATATGAACCATGGCTTGCCGTTGTTGTATCCTGGGTTTTGTACCAGACCGGTTCCCACTTCCAGTTTCGGGATGGCTGCTGAGTACTGCCAACCATATTTTGTTTTTATCCTGTTTATGTCTCCCTCATATTTCGTTCTCAACTGAGCTTCTGTTGCTATGACAGCTCTTATCGCTCCTTTGAAGTCTAACAATACCTGAGATATCATTACCAAACCTATTCCCCACTTTCTGAATTCCCTCACTCCCCTTTCTAAGGCAATGTAACCGCCGCCTTCCAATGCAGAAACCTTTCTCATGGCATACTTTGGCAACAGCCTGTGCACTTCGTCGTATACCATCAACAGTTTCAATTCTCTTGATTCTGGCCACGATATGGTGAACATATAATCGATGGTCTTTCTTACAAAGTAATCCAACTGGTTTGGTGTCAGCTTGTTCAATGCGAGTACGGTTATCTCGCCCTTCTTTATGAATTTCTCTATCTCAACCTTCATGAAAGGATCTGTTATCTGAATTATTGTTCCTTTGAATGCCCTTGCCTCCTCTTTCTTTATTCTGAACTTACGATATAGATTCAACATCTTGTTATCCGTACAAGGTCTTATGAATCCTGTCCATTGTGCTGTTGGGTCAAAGACAATAACAGGCACTCCTTTCTTCAAAAGTTCTTCTGCAACTACCATGGCTGACACTGATTTTCCAGAACCTGTTCCGCCTGCCACTATTAGGTGGGTCGTCAGATCGTCAGGATCAATATAAGCGTCAACATTGGTTTCAGCTATTTTGCCTACGAGCAGGCCTTTCTTAGGCAGCTTGTTAAGGTCAACAGGCCTCACGTATCTCGCCTTGTAAACTCTTTTCATTCTTATTTTTTCGTATAGTTTCTTGATAAGATACAGAGCAGGTATCAATATGAATAATACAACGTAAGTTATCCAGTTGGTTAGCAAGGACCATAAGAAAGGTATTAGCCAGAAGGGCTTTACAACATTAAAGGATGCTATTGAACTAGCTCTCTTATCTTCGTAAGCTGCAATAGCCTCTATGACGTAAATACCTGTTGGCGTGTCGTTTGGTATTATTATGTTCCTGTCAAAGGATAGGGAAGTTTCTAATGCTACCGTCTCGCCTGTCTTTGATATTATGGTATCATTCTCAACAGACCTGACAGTATAGTTGATGAACACGTCCACTCTTTTAGTCAGGCCTAGATTATACAACGTGACAAGGTATTTCATGCGGTCGCCAGGATAGACGTCCTTTGTTATTGTGTCAACCTTTATGTCCAACAACTTTTCAGGCTTGTACTCGACCCTCATGATGACTGCTACTTTCTTGGTGATGTTGCCGGACATGACTACGATGTTGCCGTTGTATATTCCTGGCGTTGTTGTTGGCAGAGTATAGAATTTTATGTTAGCATTGTATGAATCTCCAGGATTTATGGAGAAAGTGTCCTTCTCGAACAATACGTAAGGCCATATGTCCCCTTCCACAGAAAGTTTAATTGTTCTGTTTTCTCGTTCATTGTTTGCTATTCCCAGAGAAACTATCTGGTATTCGCCAGGATACAGTCTTACTTCAATGGTGTTGGTTGTTAAAGAAAAAGGAGTGACTGTGATGTTTGTTTCATTTTTCTTTTCAGGTGGTATGAAAGCTCCTCCCGGACCTCCCGGCGATGTTGGCGGTTGCACTGTTGGGCAAGGGCAGATTTGGCAAGCAACAGCGCTGCCAGAGGTGCACCAGCAACAACCAACTACTGACTGACAGTCTATTTGATTAGAATAAAAGTTACAAGGTTTAATAACCGTTATAAAAAGTAATTCTCCTTGGACCCATCTTAAATCTTGTGCATATGATGTAAACGAGAAAATAGAAAAGAACAAAATAAAAAAAGTTAAAAAAAAAATTTCATCAGATCACTTCAACGAACAATTTAAAACTAGGTGTTGACGTGAACATTCCAATGTTTGGATCTGTGTATGTTAGGCCGTATTTCAGACTCTGCTCTTGCTGATAATCTTTAGAAGGAGAACCTGCATCTACCTCAACAACATACATTCCCTTCGGCGTGTCTTTGCTTATTTCAGCTTCAACTTGAATTTCTTTTATATAATCAGGTTCTATCTTTGGCCAATAATTTCCCAAAGTAAATGTGTCAGGTCCGTCAGTCCATATTTTTATGTATTTTTCTGTTACGTTTGTGTCCTGCGTTATGTTTTGTTCAGCTATGCCCCAAAAAGCATTTCCCAAAAGATGAGCATACGTTGGGTAACTGGTATAAATCCTGACGCCGAAGTGCTTAATTGCACCAGGGACTGCCCTTAGCCAGAATCTATGTTTTATTACTACGCTGTTATTTTTTATTTCTACTATGCCACGACCAGTTGTGTTAGGCATTACCGGGTTTTCCAGCCAATCCTTGTTTATGCTTCTGACTATCTGGCTGTCAAAAATACCTATGCCCCATATAGGTTCTCTGCCTTCGTTGTAAGTTTCTTCTAAAGAGGGCACAAAGCTTTCTGCATACCTTGGAAACCATTCTGGTTGCTCCCAGTAAGATTCATTGATTCTGTCCGGATCATCCCTGATTATTCCCCTTTCGAACATAAGTTTAATCTGGTCAAAATCAGCTGGTTTAGGTAGTAACAAACTGTAGTAGTCTGGATTTGCTCCTCTAGAAAATTGGACTCTTTTTGTGTTAGTTGAGATGGCATTGCCTGTTATTGGGTTGTTTATGTAATACAAAGCTGCTATTATAACCACTGCAACTATCGCGTATAAAGCGATTCTTTTTTTACTATTTTTTTTCAATTTTTTCACCTCTATTTTTAATATTGCCTATTCAATATCGGTTTCACATGATGTCCTAAGTCTTCTATTAGAAATTCTTTTTTAAGAAAATTCTTAACGTTCTTTATGATTTCCATTTCATCTATATTATCATCTATAGTAAAAACTATGCTAATCATTTTTTTCATTTATTTCACCTTTTTTCATTACGGGAAGTTTGCGTATATGTAAAACAGTTCTGCTTTACTGTTAGCTTGATTGCAATCTGAAAAGTTACCCCAAAGCCAAACTCCTATGCTAGCATCGCTTACTGCAACATACGAACTATCCAAAGTTACATTGGTCGCATTCAATTGAACTTCGCTTGCCGGAGTTCCTGCTGAGTATGCGGCTGTGGCAGATTGATTGAAAAAGTAATGCAAGTTTATGCAACCCGTTTGAGATGAGTTTACTGACATATTGACCTGAGGAGAAGTAGTTCCTGCGTTTAAGATTGTGATAATTGGATTAGCATCGGTTTGGCTTGAACCTGCTCCTGTTACTTTGGCATTTACCCAAGCGCTGTTCGGACCTGTGCTGTTAAATTCTATGTTCTGCGTAGTGGCATTTCCTGTGGTAGCTGCTACAGTATATCCCTCACCAAGCAAAGTAACTCTTATTTCATTAGCTGCTCCTACGTTGAAGTAAAGAATTGTTGTCGTGTATTCCATTGCTGCAAATACTGGTATTGATAAAGAAACTAAAATAACTAGCAAAACTAATATTGTCTTTCTATTCATTTTTAATCCTCCTTTTCTTTTACTTAAAATTTTAATATTTGAAAGTTTGTACAAGTTTCAAATTTATTGAGACTTCTCCGCTGCCTTCAATCACTACGTAGTATTTACCTTTTCCATCACTGCTTATATAGAATCTATCTGAAAATCCCGTCGTTTGATATTCTGCTCTGCGGCTTCCTGTACCGGTTATTGCAGTTCCATAATATCCTTTATTTTTCCAGTCGTTAAAATGAGATTCGCTATACACATAGATCCAGACTGGCTTATCTGTTATAACCTGTATCGCGTATCCCCCAGGCTCTAAGTCTGCAGATTCATAATATGGGAGATTTTCTTTTGCTATAGTCGATATCATTTCTTTTCCAGTCACAATAGTTGTAGGTTGTTGCGGAGTGGACGAAGCTGATGGGTTTGGATTTTGGTTTTCAGTGATTTTTTCTCCACCTGCTGTTGCTAGACCTGTTGGCAGAGAGAAAATACCTTGATAAAATGCCACTGCTATTGCTGCTATCACTATAAGAACAACTGCTATTATCCATTTTTTAGATTTTTTTTTGGTATTTTCATTTTTTTCACCATCTTTCATGAGTTCTCACCTTTATTTTATAAGTATTCCTTCCATATATATTTTACGCTCCCGACTGCGTAGAGTTTATGTACAGCATTCTTTGGGTGTCATCGCCTATAGCAACGCCTGTAAAGTTGGTCCATATCCAAAATTCGTCTGAAGCACCTATAGGTAAGGATGAGTTAGCGATCCAACCACCTAATGAGCAGTTTGTAATATTAGTAGGATTATTATAAGGATCATTGATTAGCGTACCAAACAATACCATTTTTGTAGAGGCTAGGCTTTCATTAATGCACATGGTTATGTTTTCATTGACATTACCAGTGTTGTTTATTATGAAGTTAGCTACAGACGCACTCTGGCACGTGCCAGTTCCTCTTACGCAAGGATTGACATTTGCAATAGTTGGTGATGTAGCATTTATGTCTTCAGGAGGAGTTGCATTTCCTGATTCTGAAGAAAATGTTATTGAGTTATTCGGTATTGTTACTTTGAATGAGACAACCATAGTTGTATTCAACAAGAACCAATTCCCATTCTGACAATTCGTTCCGTTCCAATTCCCAGCATTATCACTAGCATAATAACACCAAGCAACCGTCGTTCCAACAGTAGAATTCAAAGTCAAAACATAAGAGACGTTCTGCGGGGTTGCTGTGAATTTTGTTTGATTAGTAGTTACATTAACTTCCATATAATCTATATACACCGTACCTACATCACCATTACCACTGAAAGCTGAGGTAGCTATTTGGAATGTTTTATCAGTTGAGTTTATAAATTGGCTTAGATTATATGTGCTAGAATTATAGCACTTTGTTATATTTGACTCGGTAGTACCAAAAGAATTACTAGAAATCCATGTACTTGTGGCTGCACTCATATTTTTAATGTATATAGCTCCTGATCCTTCTCCGGCACCTGTATTAACAGCTCCTTCAATCCTATAACATATGTTTGATATATTGCTTATAATATAATCAGAAAAATTAAACGTCCATCTGTAATGAGTATATTTGTCTGTACCAGAAGCACTAAAGGTTAGGCTATTATCATCTGATACATTTACCTTAGTATAATTACCATCACTTATAGAATTAGTTGCACTGTCCGGATTTGAATCCGTTATTGAAGCTGTAGATTTATAGCCTTTGTTATAGTATATGTTGGGAATCTGTAAAGGTGCAGTATAGTTCTTCCAATAACCGCTATTGTTTGAAGAGAATATCCACTGTCCACTGTTATTTAACCAGTAATTATCGTTCCACTCCAAGCTGAAATTAGCAACATATCCAGCAACAGTAATGTTAGTCACATTCTTTGAGTAAGTAGGCGGTGTTATATCGTCTGTATAAAAGGTGAACGGATTCTCACAGGAATTATTCCAATTCCCAGCAGTATCATTAGCATAATAACACCATCTTATTTGACAAAGATTTGTACTATTTATTATCGCAGTTTCTTTTACCCAACTTTCATTTGCATATGCATAAATGTCGCTAATACTTAAATTACAGTATTGAATAGCTTTAAATCTTATTAACAAATTTCCATTACTTGTATAATTTCCATTAACACTCCATGATTCAGTATTAAAATTAACGCTCCAATCACCTACAGTGGTATCTATATCATCAAAGTCACTTTTACTATAGTTAAAAGCTTGTAATATGGCTCCTTCATTGGCTCCTTCATTGTCACATCTAGTGCTATTTTTCCAAGTATAAAAAAGTCTTGGATTTGATATATCATTTCCAGTAATTTTAAAGCTGTAGTTAATGTAAAGGGCAACTATACCTGAAGTAGCATTAAAGTTTGTCCATGTTGAAGTATCATTAAATCCGTTGTCATATGCATAAGCCGGGTTATTTACATTTCCTGGACCCTCATATGTGTAGTTATAAGGTCTATTAAAAAAATAAGAAGTTTGGTTTACAAAACTTCCAGTACAATTATCAATAGAAAATATATAGCCATTCAACCCATCGCTATCATTCCATCTAAGTCTAAACTCAACTGGTGTTCCTGGTCTAGTAGAGTTAGTAGAATTGCTCCAATATTTTGGAATATCTTTTAAATCAAACTGCCATATATCAGATTTTGTATAAACCGTATAGTTTATTCCATTAGTTGTGGAAGAATTAACATACCAATTATGGGTTCCTAATGATAATCCATAAACAGTACAGTTCTGCAAAGTTCCATTAGAATAAAAACTACCTGGTGTAGTCCAATTACATTTTATTTCATTATCTACAACAACTGTTACAGGAAAGCTTTGATTTACAGAAGAATTAACAGTAAAGTTTAATTCTACAATGGTTGTTGAGGAACCGTTTGCAGGAGTTTTAGGTGTTGTTATCAAAACTGCAATGACTCCAGAAGAACCATCAACACCATTACTACCGCCAGGAGTTCCACCTGAACCTCCACTTCCACCACTTGCACTATTTGTTCCTGTTTTATAATAATAAGTTGCAGAAATGTTTATGAAACCTCCACCTCCACCATTACCTCCATTACCACCTGAATAACTAGTTTTAGCATTTCCTCCACCTCCTCCATTTCCTCCATTAGCATTTATAGTTCCAGAAATATTTACAGTAGAAGCGATTAAAGAAATACCACCTCCACCTCCACCTCCACCTCCGCCATTACCCACATAATTAGAAGAAGAACTCGTACCACTTCCTCCATTTCCTCCATTAGCATTTATAGTTCCAGAAATATTGATAAAAGAAGTTACATTAAAGATAACATAGCCACTACTACTGCTACCATTACCTCCATTACCAACTACATCTCCTCCACCTCCACCTCCACCTCCACCTGAATTATTGCCTCCACCTCCACCACTTTCGCTTCCCAGTCCACCACCTCCTCCACTTCCTCCATAAAGCCATTTTCCATCATTTCCATTAGTGCCGCCACTTGATCCACCTCCGCCTGCTCCTCCACTTGCATTCATATCTATTGTAATAGAAATACTTGGCTGCACATACAAAGACTTGAAATTATAATCAGCATTGTCATTGATAGTCTGGTTATAAGTAACTATGCAATCGCAGGTCGGATAGTTACATAAGCTTCCGGAACTTGCAGTGCAACCAACAGTTGCATTGGGACATGTCCCAATGCTTCCTGTACCGCACCACAAATTATTTGTTGATGCGTTAGTTGTTAGCGTGAATATATTAGCAACTTCACAGTCCGTAGCATTCATATTCCCTGAAGTATCGTTCGCATAATAACACCAAGCTATTTTTATTCCAACAGTAGTATTAAGAGTAGTAACATTCCACGAAACATTTGTTGTACCGCTAAACGTGATATACGATGAATTCCTCCATGTTCCGCTATTGTTCGTAGAGAATATGTATCCTGCTAGTTGATAATTGTCAGTCCAGTTCAATGTGAAATTAGCTGGTACTCCAGCAACAGTCGTATTCGTTGCATTGCTACCAGAAACCCACTGTGGTGGCGTTGCATCAATCGTTGTTAATACAAACGGATTCTGGCAGTTCGTAGTGTTCCAATTGCCTACATTATCTTTAGCATAGAAACACCAACCAACCTTTGTCCCAACAGTAGAATTCAAAGTCAAAACATAAGAGACGTTCTGCGGGGTTGCTGTGAAATTAGTTTGGTTCGTTGTAACATTAATTTCTATGTAATCAATGTAAGTAATAGTGCTATCTCCTGTTATAGCTATTTGGAATGTTTTATCAGTTGAATTTATCCACCAATCATTAAAATGCGATGTATAACATTTAGTTATGTTTGACTCAGAAGTTCCTAAATTGTTGAGATCCACCCAAGTTCCTAATGATACGTTTTTTGTTTCAACATATGCGGATCCCCCAGTTATACGATTACCTTCAACCCTATAGCAAATGCTTGATATGTTACTGATAACATAATCAGAAAAATCAAAAGTCCATCTATAATAAGTCCACTTACCAGAATCAGCAATAAACCAAAGTCTATTATTGTCTGACACATTTGTAAAATTATAAATAATATCAGATAAAGGATTAGTTGCATTGTCTGGAGAACTACTTTCACCCAAACTTGGTGAAGAATTGTAACCTAAGTTATAATGAATATTGGGAATCTGTAAAGGTGCAGTATAGTTTCTCCAATATCCAGAATTATTCGTAGAAAATAACCACTGTCCACTGTTATTCAGCCAGTAATTATCATTCCACTCTAAACTAAAGTTAGCAACATATCCAGCAACAGTCGTGTTGGTCACATTCTTTGAATATGTAGGCGGTATAGTATCAGTTGTAGTCACATAGAAGTACGTATTATCATTTAAACAGTTAGTAGCATTCATATTCCCAGACGTATCATTCGCATAGAAACACCAAGCAACTTTAGTTCCGAGTGTTGTATTCAGTGTTGTAACATTCCATGAAGTGTTAGTTGCACCAGAGAATGTTTTGTAAGTATCATTCCTCCATGTTCCCGTGTTATTCGTTGAGAATATATATCCTGCTAGTTGATAATTATCAGTCCAGTTTAGAGTGAAGTTAGCAGGTTGCCCAACAGTGGTCGTGTTGGTTGAATTCAAAGAATATGTAGGTGGTGTTTGATCAATTGTAGTCAATACAAACGGACTTGAACAAGACGTTCCGTTCCAATTGCCTACATTATCTTTAGCATAATAACACCATCCGACAACAGCTCCAAGAGTCGAGTTCAATGTTAAAACATAAGTTGAATTCTGCGGGGTTGTAGTAAAGTTAGTGAGATTAGTGTTTATAGTTAAATTTACAAAGTCCACATAACCAGTAGTAGTAGTTTCGTACCATTCAGCTATATAATATCCTTTTGCACCAAAAGAAGCACCAAATTTCATAAAGCCTGTTGAATTTATAATTTCACTCGCATTAGTTATGTTTTTGCATTTTGTTGATTCAGAACCACTATTTAAATTTTGGTCTAAAGTCCAACCACTACTGCTTACATTATAATAATAAAGTCTTCCTGAGCCACGTGTTGAACCGTCACTATTTTCCCAATAACCCTCATAGCAATATTGTATCCAATTTATTTCATTTGCCGTATAGTTTGTGAGATTGAATTCAAATTTAAAGTGACGATAGTAATAACTGCTACTCAATGGGGAAGTAATGGTGTCTGAAAAACTATTATCATCTGATACATTTATTTGGCCATAATAACTAGAGCCCTCTGTATAAGGGGAGCTTGTACCCGGATTGGCATACCCATCAGTAGTAGCAGTGGTATAATAAAATGGATTATTTATCGTTTTTGGTAATAAAATATTTACGAAAGTATAATTACTCCAAGTACCGCTATTATTCGTAGAAAATAACCACTGTCCACTGTTATTCAGCCAGTAATTATCATTCCACTCTAAACTAAAGTTAGCAACATAACCAGCATCAGTAGTATTAGTCCAATTCTTAGAATAAGTAGGCGGTGTCGCATCAATTGTTGTTAACATAAACCAATTATTATTCTGGCAGTTCGTAGCATTCATATTACCCCTCGTGTCATTGGCATAGAAACACCAAGCAACTTTTAATCCAACAGTAGTATTCAACGTTGTAACATTCCATGAAGTATTACTTAGACCTGAGAAAGTTATATAAGAAGAATTAGCCCATGCCCCTGTATTATTCGTAGAGAATATATAGCCTGCTAACTGAGTATTATCAGTCCAGTTCAAAGTGAAGTTAGCAACATAACCTGCATTAGTGGTGTTAGTTGCATTGCTACCAGAAACCCACTGCGGTGGCGTTCCATCTGGAAATACATTACAGTCTACAGAAGTTTCTGCATAAGCTCCAGCAGAGTCAGTAAACCTTATTTTTGAACAAATTCTTTCATTTGCAGTGTAATTTAAACTTTTTGCAAGTTTCAAAACATCAACAGGTGCACCTAAGCCAGCAGTGTATAAATAATTAGTGTCGCTGTCTGCTCCTTGCCAATTTTCTGTTGATATGATAAAATTCCACTCTGGAGTTGCATTGCCACTCATAAATTGAGTTTTATTAATTTTCCTTATTGTGCCTAGACTGTCAAATGTGTAGACAAAATCATCATCAACTGTTATATCATCAATTTGTCCACTACCATAATCATAAGTCTGAATTGTTGAACCGTTTGTTTCATTCACTAAAGTTAGATTACCATAATAACCGCCTGTCCATAGGTTTCCATCATAAGTATCTAATACAAGTGCATATAATCCCGTAGAATCTTTCTGAAAACTCCAACTTGTTGTATTGTCAGTTTTATTTATCCTTGAGGCATTTCCCCCATTTGTTCCACGGATAAAATAAACCCAATCAGAACTTTGGTTATTATCAATATCATAAATAGTTCCAAGACCAAGACTAAAATTCCATTTTACATCTGTGAAATTTGTTTTATTCACTTTTTTTGCAATGCCAGTATTACCTCCAGTATAAACAAAATTTGCATCAACAGAAACTGACCGTCCATTAGATGCGTCTAAATCTTCAGTTAAATTAATTTGTAGATCAGACTTTCTTACTTTTGTCAAATTATAAGAACTATGTATAGCATAAACGAATTCAGAATCTTGACTTAAACCATCAATAGAAGATGTAGAAATTCTTTGGAATGATATTACTGTTCCGTTGATAGCACTTATTTTAGTAAGGTTACCGTTAGTATCGCCAACATAAATAAAATCTCCTTGAGAATCCTTAATTATTGCATACGATTCATAAGGAGAAGACGTTCTACTCCAAATTATCTGGTTTTGGTCACTGGTTGAAATATTAGTTGTACAATTACCATTAGAAGAACTATAAATTCCTGTTTTGTTGTAAAAATTGAAACCCCAACTTAAATTATCATAGTATCTTCTATGATAGATAGTACAATTTGAAATATCTGTTAGACCATTAGGATCACTGACATTAGCAGTTACATTGTATCCTGTTGTACTAGTCCAGTTTATAAAACTTTGGTTATTCACAATATAAGGAGGGCTGTTGCTCACTGTTAACGTATAATTGATTTGGGAACTAGAGTAGTTTTCATCATCAGTGATATTGGCTTTTATCAAATAAACACCAAGAGCAAGGTTGGAAGTATTGGTAAAGTTATAGGTCGTTCCGATGGAACTGTTCACCAACGATAAACTGCCAGAATAATTAGCATAGATAGATACTGTTAATGATGATATGTTACTAACAGCAGTTAGGTTAGCAATATCACTTTTATTATAATTTTTATCACCTTGAGTTCCGTTAAGATATAGCGACGTGTTTGTCGGACCCTTGCTCACGTTCCACCAATACGTTACTAAAGACGAATCCGTGTAATTGGCGTTGCCTAGCACAGATGCACTATAGTTGCCATTGAATGCGCCCCACTGGCTAACGTTCCATGCTGTGCTCGTTGCATTGTTTAGCAACGTACCGTTTCTCCACAATTGGGCATACAGACTAGACATGCTTGACACAGCAGTCGCGTTGATTGTTGAATTCGGATACACTGATGTTGGTTGATTAGACGAACTTCCATTAAGATACAGAGTCGCTGTTGTACTCGCTTTAGCAATTGTAAAGTATTGAATGTCAGTAGCATTGCTATTGCTTGAAGAATCATTAGCTACAAACCTGTATTGATATGGTCCAGCAGCCAATGGCGATGAATTATAAACAAAGTTAGGATAAGAGCTCATAGAACTATTTGTAAGCGTTCCTGAAAAGTTATTCTCCAAGTATGCATTGACAGAACCTGAATTATCACTCCAAGTTATACTAAAGTTAGAATAGCCTGTTGGCGTATAAGTGGTTATAAGCTGGGATAGATTGTTGGAATATGTAGGCGGTGTCCCATCACTTGTTGTCAATGTAAATGGGTTTGAACATGAATTGTTCCAATTGCCAGCATTATCCTTCGCGTAATAGCACCATCCTACAATTGTTCCAATAGTCGGGTTCAATTTTCTA